>Ga0210391_10000160_pt1 | contig 80170 bp, 48 predicted proteins | sample IncBWC12OmetaG_FD_160573 | JGI IMG/M metagenome (GOLD analysis project Ga0210391, IMG submission 160573) | Forest soil microbial communities from Barre Woods Harvard Forest LTER site, Petersham, Massachusetts, United States - Inc-BW-C-12-O ...
GGGCGTGGCTGCGGCGTATGAGGCGATGATCCGCAAGGGCAAATGGAAGGGCGAGTTTCCGAACATTATTTGCGAGGCGGGCGACGGCAGCGCCTCCGACATTGGCCTCGCCTCGATTTCCGGCGCGCTTTATCGCAATCATGACTGCCTGATCATCTGCTACGACAACGAGCAGTATGCCAACACCGGCATTCAGGCCTCGTCGCGCACGCCCTATGGCGGCATGACGACCTTCTCGCCTCCAGGGCCGGAAGTTCCGGAAGGGAAGAAGTTATTTCCGAAGGACCTGGCGCGCATGATGGCGGCTGGACATCCACACTGCTATGTGGCGACGGCGAGCGTGGGTTATCCCATCGACCTGATGAACAAGGTGCGCAAGGGACTCAACCACAAAGGCGCTGCGTACCTGATGATCTACACTCCGTGCCAGAAAGGGTTTGTGTACGAGACTCCGCGCTCGATCGATCTTGGCCGGCTGGTCGTGGAATGCGGCCTCTATCCGATGTGGGAGTGGAATCCGGAGAAGCGTGAATACGATTACAGCTTCCGTCCGCAGAGCATGCGGCCAGTTTCCGAGTACCTGAAGTTGCAGGGACGATTCGGACACCTGCATGCCGAGCACATCGCTTCGTTGCAGAAGTTCGCCAACCAGCAATGGAAGATGATGGGAGTTGAACTGCCCGAGGCCTTGGTCCAGGCAGCGGACGCGAAGAACCTGACCAACATGGCGGCGGCGGCAGAAGCCGAGGCGGTGGCGCAAACCATATGAACACTACAGCGAACATTCCCGCTAGCAAAACCGGGCCCGAAGTCGAACCTGAGGGACAGGAAAGTTATATTGTCACGGAAGGCAAAAAGCGCGGTGCGACGCGCGACGTGCGAGCGGACGCGGCATTCGACCGCTACTTCACCGTCCTGCGCGTGCATCCGGGCGACGCTGTCCTTACCGACAACTGGCATACCAACGAAGTGCTTAACCATGCGCGCGCTAACTTCGAGGGAGTCACGTTCGTGATGCGTACGCTTGAGGCCTGGGGAGTGATGATTGAAAACGATCATCGCGCCTATTACACCGCGGGGGGCCGCATCTGGATGCTCGACATCGAGCCCTGCGAAGGCAAGAAGGCGCGATTGCCGGGCAGCGGCGGCGGTAAGGGATAGCGGACGGTTGAGCCGCATTCTGCTTATCGACGACACGCCGGAAATTGCCGAGCTTCTCACGTTCGCGCTACGCGACGCTGGCCATGAGGTATTCGCTTCGGGATATACCGATGCAGTCAACGATCTGGTGACGAAGCACCACGCCGATGCACTTGTGCTCGACTGCTCCGCGTACGAAATGAGTGAGGCTCTGTTCGACAGCGTGCGTCACAATCCAGAACACGCCGAACTTCCCATCGTCATCATCAGCGATACGCCGGAGGAAGCTGATGTAAGCCTCGGAGAGCGCAGCGCTCAAAAAGTTCTGCTGATTCCCAAGCCATTTACCGCGTCGCACGTTGCAAGAGCGCTCGCTCAACTGCTGGGATAAAGGCTCATAGACATGCCACTGTGGAGCATGGACGATTGGCAGTACGTGGAGCGCGAGTCCGTCACCGACCCAAAGGGCAGGCAATGGACCGTTGCGCTGATGGATGTTCTCGGGCAGCAAGGCGATCCTGACATGCCGGACAAGATGCTCGAACTGCAGTATTCCTCGGGACGGTATTTCACGCTTATCTACTCGGCGAGCGGTGCGGTGCAGCGCGAGCGGGGCTATGCTTCATTGGAAGAAGCGACGAACGCTTACGGAAATCTGCTGGTGGGCGTCATCGATGGAAGCTTGGATCCGTCGCAGCCCGTTTTCCGGCAGGATTTGGAAGATTGATCGCTGGCGTCAGGCGCAAAGGCTGGAGCCCTCAACTCTTTCTTCGTTTTACGCGGCGCTGAAGCGCCGCTTTGCACCGGTGAATCCACGATGGCCGCAGGGACGACGGCGCTACCTTCCCGGATCCAAGTCCCTCATGATTACATGCAGAACCTGGCCAGCGAGGCGTGCCTCGCGTTCGGATACTACCGGCCGTGTGCCGGTTTCACCGTGATCTCGATATGAACGGGCGATCGCGGGAAGGCGGGCGCAACCTCCGCGAATCAGTCTGGCTCTCTCAGCCACCGTCAGCCGCGTTTCGAACGACCAGTCGGAAATCTTCTCCGCGGGTGCGCCTGACTCAATCAGCGCAGCCAAGCCTTTGCGTTCCAGTGCATCGGTGACTATAGCTTCGAGGACTCCGCAAGAATTCAGCAGCGCGTCGTAATATTCGCCCTCGTCGAAGGCGTGGCGGCTATCGGTGTAGGCTTGCTCGAGCACGGGACGAATCTCGCTATTGTGAACGAAGTCAAAACGATGCGGAGCTGGCTGCGCCGATGAAGCAGAAATAATTGCGGCATTGTCTTTTTGGGAAAGTGTAGCAACGGCTTGCTCGAGGACATCGAGCAAGCGCTTGACGAGCTCTTCCGTCGCCGCACCTTCGACCGCACTGCCAGTGTCTGAGCGCAACAGGAATGCCTGGCTAAAGGCACGGGCAAGCCAATGGGCCTTGCTGCCTCCGGATAATTGATTGATGGTGACTCCGCACTCTTCCTGCCAGGCGCGAGTGGCGGCGATTACCGATCCCTCGGAAGGATCAGCTGCCAGGGCCTCGCCAAGCCGCCGGCCACGGCGGATCAGACCATCAAGATGAGACAGATAAGTTTCGACCTGGGCTTGCAGACTATCGTTCATGGTTAGGTCTGCTCATCTTGCTGAGTCACTATCGACGCTACAGAGACGACCTGATTCTAAATACGGATCCGGCCCTGCAACTCAAAGGCGATGCGCGGCTTCTCACCTCTAGTGGGCCTGCCGAAACTCGCTTCCAGCGATGATTCCGTCCTTGACAGTCCCGGATGAGCGTGCTACATTCGCTGCCGCTAAGTGGTTCGATGACTGGACCAGTTTAGCACCAGTTGGCTCACTCTCGGGTCAGGAATGTGCTGCCGGCTGGCAGGACGCAGCAAATCGCCGCCACGCGCGCGGCGGCTGCCGGTGCGACACCTGCAGCGAATACGAATCTTCCGTGTTGAAGTTCGACTAGCCGTCATGGAGGCATGTCTATGGCAGCATCTGCGGCTCCGCTGATTCACCCGTCCCGTATTCCCAATCGCTGGGCTCAGTTAGTAGCTGGCATCTTTGCGATGATGGCCATCGCCAATCTGCAATACGCTTGGACGCTATTCACCAAACCCATTCAGGCACATTTGCATGCCACTCTCGTCGACGTGCAGTGGACCATCGCACTATTCATCGCGCTTGAGACCTGGCTGGTCCCGTTCGAAGGGTATCTTGTCGATCGTATCGGCCCACGCTTCATGCTGGGGACCGGTTCTGTTCTGGTCGGGCTCGGCTGGATCGGCTCAGGCTACGCCGAGTCATTGCACACCCTTTACTTCTGGTACGCACTGGCCGGTATTGGAGCTGGCATCGTTTACGGGGGAACGATCGGAAATGCACTGAAGTGGTTTCCCGATCACCGGGGCCTGTGCGTTGGTCTCACCGCCGGAGCCTACGGCATCGGCACCGCGCTGACGGTCGCGCCGATCGACAAGATGATCAAAGCCTCGGGCTATCAGCATACGCTGATCGTTTGGGGCATCGTTCAAGGCATCCTGGTGCTGGCGGCTGCTCTGTTCCTGGCCAAGCCGCCCGACGGATGGGTGCCGGCGGGCTGGAAGGAAAAGGAAGCTTCCATCAAGAAGCTGGTCAACACCTCGGCTGTCGATATGACTCCGTGGGAGATGCTGCGCCAGCCTTCTTTTTACGTGATCTACGTGATGATGACGATGCTGGCCTTCGGAGGTATCGTGGTCACCGTGCAGTTAAGTCCGATGGCAGTCTCTTACCACGTCGATAAAATTGTGGTGGGTTTTGGCATGACCGCGCTGGTGATGGCGATCGAATTGGATCGCATCCTGAATGGATTGACGCGACCTTTTTGGGGATGGGTTTCCGACCATATTGGAAGGGAGAACGCCATCTTCATCTCATTCGTTCTGGAAGCGGCCGCGGTATTCGCGCTACTCCGCCTGATCAGCCATCCCATCTGGTTCATCGCTCTCTCGGGTTTGTGTTTCTTCGCCTGGGGTAATATTTATTCGCTGTTCCCATCGATCACGGCTGATTTGTTTGGGAGAAAATGGGCAACCACCAATTATGGAGTGGTCTACACGGCGAAGGGTTTAGCCACACTGTTTGCTGCTCCCGGCGCCGCCTGGTTGTTTGAGAAGACGGGGTCGTGGACGAAGGTCTTCTGGGCGATGATTATTTGCGATCTGATTGCAGCTTTTATGGCTTTGCTGTGGCTGAAGCCGCTGGCGGCACGCACCGTAAGAGTATCCGAAGGCGCGACTGCCTCTTCTTCCTCAGGGGCATCAGTGACGACTGCGGCTCCAATCAAGGCGCGAGGGGTGGCGTAGTCGAGATCAGGTCGGAAAATGAAGAAGCTCCCTCTTGAGAGGGAGGTTCTGTAATCGTTAAGAAGGATTATCCATTCGGCGGGTTGGATCGCATCGCAGCCGATTGAGGGACCGTGCCATCGCCTTACCCGCGCGACCGCACTGAAGATCAACAATCCGATGTGTCTAACGACGGTCACCGGGATCTATGATGGCAACCGCTGTCCGCGGGTTTCTGTACTGAATGGAACCAACAGGAGACCGAGCGCGAAGGCGATCGATGTCATCGCGACCGGAATTCCTAAGGACCCGAAGTGACGAACACCGAAGCCGACCAAGAAGGTAATCCCAGCGCCGCCGAAGCGGGCAAACGATGTGGAAAAGGCGAAGGCGCTGGCGCGGCACTCTGTGGGATATTGCTCGGGCAGCCAGAGAGTGTAGACGGCAAAGTTAGCTCCGCCCAACCCCAGAAAGAATAAGCACACGAAGAACCATGGCAGCGCGCTCGGGCCGAGATAAAAGACCTTTCCGAAGGTGAGCGCGATAAAGACCAACATCAAAGAGAAGAAAAGGGCGAGTGCGCCGCGGCGGCCCAGTCGCTCTGCCAGCCATGGCATAGCCAGGCAGCCGAGAATCGTGGCAAACGAAATCAACATCACGCCATAGGAAGCGATCTGCGCCGCGTCTGGGCCAACGTGCCCGCCCGCTTCGGCCAGCGACGTGATGGCCGTGGGAACATACACCGTGCCGGCCCACAGGCCGCAGATTGATGCCAGCATGAGCAGCGCATTCAAAATGGTGCGGCGGCGCAGAGCGTCGGAAAACAGCACTGCAAAGGGACGCCACAGTGCCCACGAGCGAATCACGTTCTCTTTTTTCTTCCACGCACCTGGTTCGGACACGCCATGCCGCAGCCACGCCAGCAACAGCGCCGGCAGTCCGCCGACAATGAACATGGCGCGCCAGCCATAGTGGCTGCCGATGGCGTAGTTGGCAAGCGCGGCGAGAAAAAAGCCGACATAGTAGCCGGTGTGCATGAATCCTGCGCCCATCCGCCGGCGATTCTCGGGCCACTCTTCGGCCACGAACGTCCCGCCCATGGCCCACTCCCCGCCAATGCCGATCCCGGCGAGCAGGCGTAAGATCGCCAACTCCCAGACGTTGGAGACGAACGCGCTTAGAAACGTGAACACTGAGTACCATACGATGGTCAGCATGAGGGTGCGCACGCGCCCGAACTTGTCCCCGATCGGCCCCCATAAGAAAGCGAGTCCCCAGCCCACCAGGAACAGAGCAAAGGACAAAGATCCGTAATAGCCGATATTGCCTTTGTTGGCCGCAATGCCCGAGTGAGGCAGCAACTCGCGCAGCGCGGGCACTAACACCAGCGCGTAGACAACAGAGTCCATGCCGTCGAGCGTCCACCCACCCCAAGATGCCCAGAAGCCGCGAATCTGATTTCGATTGAGCGATGCAGGCCGGGCCGGGTCAGGCACAGGAACAGGGGCAGGATAATTCGCTTCGTTCATCGCGGAACGCGCCATGACAGTGGGCAACTATATCAAAAACGTTCAGACCGCGTCGGAAAATTATATAAGCGGAGTTAGGTCTCTCCGAACCAGATGCCAAGCATTGGCATGGTACAAATGATTCTTGCAATCGAGGACTCCATCCTTCAGGAAAGATTTACCAGAGGCATCGTCTGCGCTCCCTAGCAGCTCACGGAATATGACGTCCCAACCCGACGAACTCTCAGGACATAAAGAAAGATTGCTGGAACGCGTTCTCTTCACGGTGACCCTTGCTCTTGGGCTGTTCCACGCATGGTTGGGTCGTTACGCGATGGACCCCGATGGGATCTCTTATCTGGATGTGGGCCGATCCTTTTTTCGGCATGATTGGGCCAATGCGATCAATGCATGGTGGAGTCCGTTGTATCCATGGACTCTCGGGTTTTTTCTTGGAATTGTGAAGCCTTCGCCGGAGCCGGAGTTTCCCGTAGCCCGACTCGTCAACGTCGGAGTGTTTGTCCTTGCCCTGTTTGCATTTCAGCTTCTGTTACGTGAGTTGATTGCATGGGGCCGCAAAAGGCCTTCGAAGCAGAGTCCGAGTGATACGGCGCCCTTGCCGAAATGGATGATGCTGCTCCTCGCCTATCCAACATTTCTCTGGCTGGCTTTGGAGGTGGATACTCCGTGGGACATGACTCCCGATCTTGCGGTGCTGGCTTGCGTGTGTTGGTCGGCGGGAATGTTATTAAGTTGCATGCGCGCAGGAAAAGCCTGGCGGTTCGCGCTGCTTGGCTTCGCACTTGGCATTGGGTATTGGACTAAAGCAATTCTGTTTCCAGTAGGATTTGTGGTCCTTGTAGCAGGCTATTGGTGGAAACGATCGAGCTCAGATTGGGGTCGTGGCGTTCTTGTGGCCGCGTTAGTTTTTCTCTGCATTTCGGCGCCGTTCATCCTGTTGTTATCGCATCAAAAGGGACGGTTCACTTTTAGCGATACCGGCAAGTTTAACTATGCTTGGTATGTATCTCCGCGAACGTTTTGGAGAAACTGGCAAGGGGCAGAGCAGGGAAGCGGCATCCCCGTTCACCCGACCCGACAACTTTTGCAGCACCCTCCAGTATTTGAATTCGATGGCCCCGTCGTGGGCACATATCCTCCGTGGACTGATCCTTCTTATTGGAACGAGGGGTTGCAGTGGCATTTCAAGTTCGGGCCGCAATTGGAAGTGCTCACCAGCACGCTACGCAGTGAACTCCGATTGGTGTTTCGTTCCCGGCCGGACCTGGTTGCCGGCGTGATGATCCTTATTCTTCTGAGCGGGGCGACGTTTTGGGCAGGATTACGCGAACTGTGGCTGTTACTCGCAATCGCCGTGTCAGGCATGGCGCTGTATCTGCCACTTGTCGAGAATGATCGTTACCTGGGCGGGTTTGTTCTACTACTTTTTATTACATTGCTCGCGGTCGTGCGGCTTCGCCCGGATGCTCGAAAGAGCGCGACTTACGTTACGCTTGCAGTGGGCTTCACGATGCTGCTGGCAACCACGGACTACACGGTGCGCATCGCTCTGCATCATCTTGCAATCCCGGGCAGCGGGCCGAATTCGACTCTGCCGGACATTGCAGCCGCCGAACATCTCTCGCAGATGGGCGTTCAACCGGGAGACAAAGTCGCGGTAATCATGAACGGAACTGGGGCGTACTGGGCTCACCTGGCGAAGCTGCGAATCGTGGCTGAAATCATGGACTCTGGCGGCGGCACTGCTGAATTCTGGAGCGCTCCCACGCGAGTGCAACAACAGGTTCTTGATATTTTCGCGCGCACCGGTGCGAAGGTCGTGGTAACGGTGTGTCCAGCCGAACGGGTGCCGCTGGAGAGCTGGGAGCAAATTGCCGGAACCCCCTACTGCGTGCACCATCTGAAGTGAGAGCCAACTAAATCGAATAAGAGTACGTAGGACAGGTTCTGGCAGGGATCAAAGGTTCTTGTAGTGAGTTCAGCGACAGGAACTCAGGCGACAAGCCGCACTGCGGTCGCGGTCTGAACGACTGGGTGAGCTGTGGCAAGACTGTGACCCAGGCGCATCATGGGGCGCTCAAGGAGATAGTAACTCAGGCATGAAACAACCAGAAGGGAAGCGAGGTTGATGGGGAACCGGCTGAAAAAGCCGAACGGACGCAGAGTCTCGCCAAAGGCAAGGAACAGTTGCTGCCAGATATAAAGGCTGTAGGAAAGTCGACCGATCCAGCGCAGGACGGGAAATTCGAGTACTCTTCCGACCCAGGCGTTCGGTTCGACCAGAGTAGCGGCGACGGCAAGTCCGCAAAACAAGGGATCGAACAAAGTGCTTCCCGCGTGAAGCGCCGCGATGTAAATGGATAAGACCGTGACCGCAATCGTGGAGCGGCCGGCAAAGACTCTGGTTATTGTCTTAGCTGTGCGCGCGTCCGAAAATGCAATTCGCAAGAGGCAACCAACGACCAAGCCGGTATAGTTTAGATGAGGTATCCAGGCCCAGCCGCCCAGGTGAAGGAGACGCGCAACATGAACGAGGACGTAGATCGTAGTCCAGAATCCAAACAGCAGAGTTACCGCCAACGCCTGCCGCCGGGGTGTACCTTTGCCGACGCTGAGCAGAACAAGCGGCCAAATTAGATAGAATTGCTCCTCGATCGCGAGTGACCATAGATGGCCAGTAAACCAGCCGAGTCCAGTCGATGTAGCGGTGAGATAGACAAAATAGTTGCGAACGAATAAAGCCGACGATACAACTTCACTTCTCAGCAGAGGAATCCGGTGCAGCACAAATCCGAGCAGGCTTGCCACAAGAAGGTAGGCAAATAGAATCGGCAGAATACGGAATGCTCTTCGTGTGTAAAACTTTCGTAGGGACCCATCTTCCAGCAACTTCCCCGTGATCAGATACCCGCTTAAGATGAAAAAGATCTCAACCCCGTGGCCGCCCACCAACGTCCACCCATAAGGCTGGAAGGTTCGGAAAATTGTGTGATCAACTAGTACGAGCAGGATGGCGATTGCGCGCCAGCCATCAAGGGTCGGAATGTAACCAGAACCGCTCGATTTCAAAGTGCGAGCCTATCATGGCAAGGCAAGTGCGCCAAGCTTTGTAACGGAAAGAAGAATGGCGCGATTTTAACATACGTGTTTTCACCCCAGAGACGAGTGACTTCGCCCTCGTGTTCCTGTAGTACCATAGCGACCTGGGAATGAGGATCACAACACTTCGCGCAGCCGTAGCGCTAATCGTGCTGCTGATGCTTGGCGATTTTATTTTTCGCGGAATCCTGCCTTCGTGGTCCTCCGGCAAAAATGATTTCTCCGATCCCTATGTCGGAGCATGGCTCTGGCGCCACGGACAGAATTCCTGGGATAGCGTTCTAGTGAGTGCAACGGCACGGAGATTGGGTGTTTCTACCACGCCGGTAGTGCCAATTTACCCGCTCACAACGTATATCTTGGTGGTGCCATTGAGTTACTTGGCGTGGCACTCGGCGAATCTCGTCTGGTCTTTTCTCACTGTTGCCGGTGCCTGCATGATCCCCTGGTTGTTGCTCGGAATTGGCGGTTTCGACCTGCGTGAAAATAAAGCGTGGTTGCTGGTCGCCCTAGCAATCAGTTTTCCCCCTTTACACCGGGCCGTTCACGTGGGCAATGCGGCAGTGATTGCGGTGGCCTTGTGTTTAATTGCCATATATTTTGCAGGGGAAAAGCGCGATATGGCTTCAGCGGTCGCGCTCGCACTAGCAGCCGGGTTGAAACCCCAGTTGGGATTCTGGATTCTGTTCTTTTATTTTCTCCGTCTCCGCTGGGCCCTGGTGGGCGGTGCGATTCTCAGCCTTACTACGTTAGTCGGGATAGCTATTTCCCGGGTTGCCACCCGATGGCCAACCTTGATGACGACATATAAGGATGACCTGCGTTATTGGTTCGGTCCCGGCGGACCGAACGACTTTACCGCAGCAAATCCTTTGCATTTTCAACTTGTGAACGCACAAGTTATTTTCTGGCAACTTTTACATGACCACATGCTTGCCAATGTGCTGGCGATCGCCTTGTTTGTAACCGGCTTCGTAGTCTTAGGGTATGCCTCGGCAAGAAAACGCATCGACTCGGAGGCTCTGCTGCTTACAGCGTTAATTGGGCTGTCGTTTGTGGCTTTTTATCACAGCGTGACGGATGTAACAATTTTATTGCTGGTGCTTAGCTGGGCGCTGAGCGACACCTTACCGGGAGCGCGGTCTTTGAAAAGATTAGCGCTTTTCTCGCTGCTTCTTCTTTTTCTTCCGGTCCACTCGTTTCTTATACGAACTGAAACCCATGTTTCGACCGGCATCACGTCTTCGTGGTCATGGAATCTGCTGATCGGTCCCAGTTACGTCTGGTTCCTGCTTTTGCTTAATGCTGTGCTTCTGGTCGCGGCGGTGACCTCGCCGCCAGTCCCGGCTAAAGTACGACGTTCCTAGCACAGCAAAAGTGCGATGAACTAGTACTTATAAGCATGCCCACGGCGAATCATCGGCGATTCCAGATAATGCCACGAGACCTTCGATAAGATCCAAGTGATTGCGCAAGCGAGCACGACACCGGCTACATCAAAACCAACCGATTGTGTTCCGTGGATGGAATGAAGAAGACCTAGGCAAATGGTGTTCATAGGCAAATGAATAACGTAGATGCAGTATGAGACGCCGCCAAGACTCCGTAACACTGATAGCGAACAAAACCGTGCCCATGCGCCCTGCGGCTGCACCAATGCGAGAAGAATGATTGCAGCGAAGAATGTTCCCATCAAGAAAACCAGAATGCCTTCCGTTCGGTTGTCGGGTAAGGGACTCTGGGCGGCCATGTAAATAATCCCGCCAAGAAGCAACACGATCATTGTATAGAGCCAGCGGAGATTCCGTATTATTCGCGTTTGCCATGTCTGATTGCGTAACGCAAGCGCAAGCAAGACTCCCATTGCCAGTGCGTCAGCCCGTAGAGGTGTCGCGACGTATCGGACTACACGCGGATATGCCCATGTGGAGATTGCAACGCGCAGAAGGGGCGAGAGAAGGGTTGTCGTCACCAGGAATTGCACAAGGCGATGCTTGGGCAGGAAGCGCACGGCTAGAGGCATCAGTAAATAAAATTGCTCCTCTACCGCCAGCGACCACAGCGGGCCAAGCCATGCGGCAGAGATGCCCAGGAGCTGCTTGGGAACGAGGTTTTGCAGGAAGAGTGCATAAACCACAGCTGGCCTCCAGCCGTTCCAGACCGCTCTAATTGAGGCGGGCAGATGGCTGAATACACTCAGTCCTAGCACGATATAAAGCATCAGCCATAAATAATAGAGCGGGAAGATGCGATGAAAGCGACGCAGATAAAATGTGCCGAAGTAGCGTGGTGACTCTCGGGAATCGAGTAGGATGCCGCCTATCAGAAACCCCGAAAGCACGAAGAACAGATCCACACCATACTCGCCAAGGCGAAAGCAGTCCTGAAAGCGGGCACCAATTCCTCCCTTTGGGAAGGGGATTGAAAGTACATAGTGAAAGAGAACAACGCTGAGTACAGCAATTCCCCGCAGACCGTCCAATTGAGGGATGCGCCTTTGGCTCATACGGAGCGAGTGTTCAGCCTGGGGGTTGTAGACTGCGGCGCTTGCACTCATCGTTTTATGGAGACCTGCTATGCCACAGTAAGGCGTATCGTCGCCCTGTACAATAGTTTTTCCGTTATCTGTTGGGGTTGGAGCGCGAGTGTAGATGAAATTTCAACTTCGAATTCTTCTTATTCCGCTGGGACTGGTCGTACTCTGGGCTCTCTTTCGTGAGATGCAGCGGAGTCCGGGCCTCTTCGCCAACTCTACCTACTTGGGCGGGATCGTCGCGCTCGAAGTCGTCCTTGCCTGTCTTTGGAAATTCCAGAAAGTTTTTTTCCCGGTCACTATGGCATGCTTTGTTGTGGCTGGAACCGCGCTGCCGCTAGCCGGAGCGAGCACCTATCTGCGCTGGCTGTTTCTGGCGGTTGGGGGATTGGCCGGCATCATTCTCTGGATGAAAAGCAACCGCGAAAAGCATTTTGAATCGTTCCACCTGGTTGCCTTGTTTTGCATTCTCACCGCACTGGCAACAGCCAGCGCCTCAAATTCTCCTGTCACGGCTTCTCTGAAAGTGGGAAGTCTGTTGTTGCTCTTCTTATACGCATCAACGGGTGCACGGGTTGCTCTGGCGGGGCGGGAGGACGCGTTTGTTCGCGGCCTGGTTCTCGGTTGTGAAGGCATGGTATATATCGCGGTCGCCTGCAATTTTGTACTGGGTTACGATCTTTTTGGAAGCCCGAATGCCCTCGGGGCAGTGATTGGAGTAGCCGTAACCCCTGTTTTGCTGTGGTCGGCTCTGATGGCTCGCGACCATGCGGAACGCCGCCGCCGCTACATTGCACTGGCGCTCTGCGGAGTTCTACTCTATGTCACCGTGTGCCGGGCGGCGATCATTGCCGATGCGGTCATCATCATTCTTACTACGGTCGGCCTACGCCGCCCAGGATTACTCTTGAGGGGTATTTTTGCCGCAGCTTTATTCCTTGAGATCATGGCTGTAGGTAATCCCTCTCACATGGGCGAACTGCTGGATTCTATGACCGGCCGGTTCATTTTCAAACTTGATGGGTCTCGCGCGCACACAGGAGTCTTCGGATCTCGCCAAGCACCTTGGGATGACAGCATTGCCGCCATCAAACAGCACCCTTGGTTTGGAACCGGGTTCGGAACCAGCGATTTGGGGGGGGACCGGACTGACATTCAATATTCGTCGATTTATACAAAATGGGGTTCGAACCGCGAACACGGCAGCAGCTATTTGGCCCTGGCTGAATACGTGGGGTTGTTGGGCATTGTGCCGTTTATCATCCTGCTGGTTCTTTTGCTGCGAACGGCGACTCGGGTTTATTTATGGATGCGCAGAAATCGGAGCCCGAACAACTACGCGGTCGTGTTTGCCATGATCGTCATCGCGGGACTGATTCATGCCGGCTTTGAAGACTGGCTTTTTGCGGCCGGTTCCTATCTCTCGGTATTCTTTTGGGTAGCCGCTTTTCTGTTGATCGATCTTGCGACCCAGTTCAAGTCTGATCTGCGAATCGCGGTCCCCAAGCCTTTTGTTGCGTTCTCTCCGGTCCAGAGTTTCAGGCAGCCGATGACGTAGCGCAAGCGCGAACCATGCCATCTTCTCAGGATGTAGTCGACTCGAACCCTCGAATCGCGCAGGATTGGAGGAGTGTGTTGTGTCTTGCACTGATTTTGGCGGCGGGCGCCGAGTTCGTAGTGAGGGGACCGATTCGGGCGGTTCAGAGCTCAACTCAGTTTAATGACTTTCTCTCTCCTTATGTACAAGCCGATGCATGGACTCGCGGCCTTGATCCTTACAGTCCACGAACGCTTCTGAGGTTGTGGCCGGCGCAGGCAGCGCAACTGTTGTTTGTTCCGAGAGAAGTGGCGGATGGTTCGATCATTGCCAAGCGGGGCATTCCCACGGCGTATCCGATTACGTCGCTGGTGCTGATCGCACCACTCAGTTGGCTTCCCTGGAAGCTTGCCTATGCGCTCTGGTTCGCGATTAACCTCACGCTCTTCGGAATCATGCTGAGTGTGGTGGTGGCGCTGGCGGGCTTTTCGTATCGCGATACTCGAGGCGGTTTGCTCATTGCACTTGTCTTGGCGCTGGCGCCGTTTCATACAGGGTTCGTGACCGGTAACGTGGCGTTGGCCGCGGTTGAGCTGGGAGTGATCGCGGTTTGGACGGCGCGCCAGCGCTATGACCTTACAACAGCAGTGTTGCTCGCGGTGTCGGCCGGATTGAAACCGCAGATTGGACTCTGCTTTCTCCTCTACTATCTAGTCCGCCGCCGCTGGCGAATCTTCGCAGGAGCGACAGTATTGCTGGCGCTGTTCGCCGCCGTGGGGTTGCTAAGGCTTCAAGTCAGCCACACTCCCTGGGTCGGAAACTATCTGAACGACAATCACGTTCTGCTCGAGAGCGGGATCCTTGCGAACTTCACTACTGTCAACCCGATGCGCTTCGGGCTGCTTAATCTTCAGGTGATTTTATATTCCATGGTTGGTAGTGTGAGCCTTGCGAATCGCGTAGCGCAGCTGATTGGAGCAACTTTTCTTGCAGCATGGCTTGTAGTCGTCTGGAAGAGAAACAGTCAAGACGAACTCGATCTTCTGGACTTGAGTGCGATCGTAATCGCGAGCTTGCTCCCTGTTTATCATCGGTTTTATGACGCGGTTCTTCTCGTGTTGCCTTTGTGCTGGGTATTCGTCTCATTCCGGAAGGCGCGGGTTTTCGGAATCCTCACCCTGCTGTTGATGGTCCCGTTCTTGATTCCCGGGGGAACGCTCCTGCAAACGATGCAAACCAATGGACGCATCCCTTCGACTTTGGTAGGACGCTGGTGGTGGGACACGATTGTGATGCCACATGAAATTTGGTCACTCTTTTTCCTCAGCCTCCTGTTGCTTTACGAAATGGCCGTCCAGCGCAACTTAGGGAGCGACTACAGAATCCGTTTGTAGTATTCGCGGGAATTATTAGTGAAGTCCTTATTCCCGCCATGACCTTTTGAGCGAACAGCCTCCCCTTGCTTTCATCTTCCCCGCCTCCTGAAAAGAATACTCTGGGAGATAACGATTTGTGCGATTGCCTGGCTTCGCTTCGACGGATCGCTTTTGAGCGATTGGGTGGGAAACCGAGAAGGAGATTCGGGGTAAGGCAATCGATGTGAGGTATCTGATGAAGCCTGTTTCGACTTTTAAGGTTCGTCCTCGTTTGCCCGAGCCGCTGCAGCCACTGTTGCGCATCGCCTACAACTTGCGCTGGAGCTGGGATGCGGGCGCGGTTCAATTGTTTCTAAGGCTGGACCGTGATCTTTGGGAAACCTCGGGCCACAATCCAATCGTTCTCCTTGGAAGTATCGACCAGGCCGCTTTGGAAGCGGCGGCTCAGGACGATTCCTTTTTGGCGCATTTAGCCGGAGTCGCAGAAAGGCTCGATCTTTATCTCTCAGGAGAAGGTAGTTGGTATCGCCACGAACATCAGGACGAGGACAAACTGACGGTGGCATATTTTTCTGCCGAGTTTGGCATCGCAGAGTGTCTTTCGATCTTTGCTGGTGGCCTCGGAGTTCTTGCCGGAGATCATCTGAAGGCCGCGAGCGACTTGGGTTTGCCTCTAGTTGGGGTGGGCCTGGCTTACCAGCAGGGATATTTTCGCCAATATTTGAACGCCGCAGGCTGGCAGCAAGAAGCCTTCGAAGACAACGACTTTCACACTTTGCCCATCGCTCTTGTTCCGGATGTGAAGATTCAAGTCGAGCTGCCTGAAGGTCCAGTCACAGCGCGAGTGTGGTCGGTTAACGTCGGGCGGCTGAAGTTGTTTCTACTGGACACAAACATTCCAGAGAATGCATCCCCGTATCGTGAAATTACTCATCACCTTTATGGCGGAGACCTCGACACGCGGATCAGGCAGGAGATTCTATTGGGAATCGGCGGATATCGCCTGCTCGAAGCCCTGGGAATGCAGCCCACGGTTTTTCACATGAATGAGGGGCACTCTGCGTTTCTGGGGTTGGAGAGAATCCTGCGTCTGATGGAGACCAAGCAGCTCTCCTTCCGCGAAGCGCGTGTACTGGCCTCGACCAATCTCATTTTTACTACCCATACCCCCGTGACAGCCGGCCACGACTATTTTTCTCCCGCTCTGATGGACCGTTACTTCTCCAACGTCACTCGATGCCTTGGAATCACACGGGCTGAGTTCCTGGGACTCGGTCGAAAAGATCCAACCAACGATTCTGAAGATTTTTGTATGACGGTCCTGGCTTTGCGCTTGGCCTCGTTCAGTAACGGAGTCAGCCGACTTCACGGCAGCGTCTCCAGGCGCATGTGGAATCCGATTTGGAAAGGTGTACCAGAGTCAGAGGTCCCGATTGGGCACGTGACCAATGGAGTGCATTTCCGTAGCTGGGTTTCCTTCGAAATGAACCAGTTGTATGACCGCTACCTCGGGCCAAAGTGGTGGGAAGAGCCCGCCGATGGGAAGCTTTGGCAGCGAGTTGAGACAATTCCAGCACCCGAGTTGTGGAGTACACATGAGCGCCGGAGAGAGCGATTGGTCGCCTATGCCCGGAACAGGCTCCACGTTCAATTAGCGAGCCGCGGGGCCACTCAAAGTGCCTTGGATGAAGCTGATGAAGCGCTGAACCCGGATGCCCTAACCATAGGGTTTGGACGCCGGTTCGCGTCTTATAAACGTGCCAATCTGCTCATTCGCGACCCGGAACGCCTGTCGCGTCTTTTGAACGATCCGAAACGTCCGGTTCAGATTATTTATGCCGGCAAGGCGCACCCTCAGGACAACGACGGAAAACAATTGATTCAGGCCATCATCAACTTAGCCGCCAGGCCGGAATTTCGACGGAAGCTGGTGTTTTTGGAGAACTACGATATGGCGATTGCGCGCTACATGCTGCAGGGATGCGATGTGTGGCTGAACACTCCACGGCGGCCAATGGAGGCCAGCGGCACCAGTGGAATGAAAGCTCAGGCCAACGGCGTCCTTAATGTAAGCACTCTGGATGGATGGTGGGACGAGGCTTGGCAAATGCGTAACGGAAACGAATCCGACATAGGTTGGGCCATTGGCAAAGGCGAAGTTTACGACGATCTTGCATATCAGGATCAGGTGGAAGCCGAAGCCCTGTATGAACTCCTGGAGCGCCGGATCGTGCCGATGTTCTATGAACGTCGAGCCGATGGGATGCCGTCGAAGTGGATCGCATGCATGAAGTCTTCAGTCGCGACATTGTGTCCGGAATTCAACATGCACCGTATGGTGACGCAATACGCCGATGAGTACTATTTGGTCGCGCACCGTCGCTATCTGAGCCTGGGTGCTGAAGACTCCGCTAAGGCGAAGCACTTGGCATCCTGGTTGAGCAAAGTCGAAACCGCGTGGCCAACGATAAAGGTGGACTCCGTAAAGAATGACGTTTCTGAAATCCGGCTGGGCGAGCGGATTGTAGTATCCGCACGCATCGCCCTGAATGCCCTCACTCCCGAAGACGTTGCTGTGCAAGTTTTGATGGGGCAGGTTGACGCTGAAGGCGAGATTAAGAACTCAGTAGTGATCCCGATGCAATCATCGGGAAGGGATGACTTAGGAATCGATCGCTTCGAAGCTATTATTAAGCCGACAGTTCGAACTGGGCTACACGGTTACTCGATTCGAGTGTTGCCTCAACATCCTGGCTTGATCAGTTCCTTCGTGCCGGAGCTGATTGTTTGGGCTAATCCGTCTGAAAATCAGAAGGAGAATCGGTCTTTTCATCGAGGTGCGGGCGGGATCTAAGACTATGAGTATGAGACAACACCTTTCTGGCTTCTAATGTCGAGTCAGCGCTTCCAGTTCTTCCAGAGTGCGCGGCCAATCCGACCCTAGTAATCGAGATAGCCCTCGATCGGCGAGAACTTTCCCGCCAGTCTGGCAACGCGCACAGTAGTTCGTTTCTTTGTCGGCGTAGCGAATTCGCAGAACCTTTTCGCCGCAGCGAGGACACGGTTCTCCATAACGCCCATGAACTGCCATACCCTTGCGAAATGCTGTTACTTTCTCGGGAAAACTTACTTTCGCCTCGTCTCGTAAGCGATCGATCCAAAGTTGAAGAGTTTGCCGGGCCGCAAGAAACAGACGCTCCCATTCCTCCGGCGTCAGTTTCCGCGTGAGCGAAATTGGCGAGAGTTGCGCTGCGTGCAGAATCTCATCCGAATACGCGTTTCCGACTCCGCTCACAAGTCGCGGATCGGTCAGCGCCCGCTTAAGTGTGCGATTCTCCGACATAAGTGCAGCGCGAAAAGAGTCGAGGCCACTGTTCAAAACGTCGATTCCACCCGGATCCGCATCACGTAAAGATTCCTCGCCACTGGAAATGTGCAACGACGCGCGCCGCTTCGAACCGGCTTCGGTGAGGACAAGAGAACCTTCAGGAAAGTCGAACGCCGCCAGATTTTGGCGGCCTGCGAGTTTGGCGCCTGGGGGACGCCAGTGGAGCCGGCCTGCAATCATCAGGTGGAGCACCAGCCACAGGTCGTTCTCTACGCCGATTGCAATGCGTTTGCCGACGCGCCGTATTTCGCGCACCGGCTGGCCTTCAACGCTCTCTAGCGGAGGTTTGACGGTGCGCAGCAGAAATGGGCTTGCCAGCCGCACCTGCTTGATCGGGTGCCCGATGATTCGTGGTTCGAGGGCACTGATATAAGCGAGGATATCCGGCAGCTCCGGCATGACGATTCAGCATGCCAGTTCGCAGGGACATTTCGCAAGCTCGCTTTCGTGGCATGTCATACCTGCAAGTGAACTTCGTTGGAGGAGGGATTTCAGAGAGGTGATTCCCTTCATGATTTCTCCGCTGCGCGATCGCCGCTTTTGATCGCGTGTCAGCGATCGCGATGGTGTCTGAAAAGTGCCTTGGTTTCCCACACTATCCGGCGACCTCGGCGTATTGCAAATTCTGCCGTGTTCCATATACTGATCGGTACTTTGGGCAGCAACAGGCTGCCTTGATGCCTCACAGTTACACCTTCTTACCGGTACCGGGCGAATCCCGTTCGCCAAAGTTCTCACAAGGAGAGCCAGGATGAAAGAGAAAAGCTTGGAGGACTTGTTGCAGGCCGCCGGGAATCCGGTGACCATGTTGCGCAATTCGCAGATCGGAGCCTACGTTTATCCGGTCGTCCCCTCGGAATATTCAAACTGGCGCGACGAGCAACGCGCCTGGCGAGAGACCGCCGTTCTTTTTGATCAGTCTCACCACATGGTGAATGTGTATGTCGAAGGTCCCGACGCCCTAAAAATGCTCTCGTATCTCGGGACCAACAGCTTCGCAAATTTTCCCGTCAACCGGGCCAAACAATTCGCTCCCTGCAGCTACGACGGTTATGTGATTGGCGATGGCATCCTTTTTCATCTCGAAGAAAATTGGCTGGTGTTTGTCGGGCGCGCGCCGGTTGCCAACTGGATTCAATTCCACAGCGAGACTGGCGGATATAACGTCAAGATCGAAAAAGACGACAGGTCTCCGTCGAACCCGAAGGCGAAGGCGGTCATTCGTACGTGCTACCGCTATCAGATTCAGGGCCCAAATGCCACGCAGATTCTCGATAAACTGAACGGCGGGCCGGTTCCAGAAATCAAGTTCTTCCACATGGATGTCATCAACATCGCAGGACGTAAAGTCCGCGCACTGCGCCACGGCATGGCCGGCGCTCCCGGTTTGGAAGTTTGGGGACCGTACGAGGAGCGTGAGGAAATCCGTGCTGCCATTGTTGATGCCGGCAAGGACTTTGGTCTTCGCGAAGTCGGATCGAGAGCATACGCGACCAACACGCTTGAGTCGGGATGGATTCCGTCTCCTCTTCCCGCGGTTTATACCGGCGAGAAAATGAAGAACTATCGACAATGGCTGCCTGCAACGAGCTATGAAAGCACGGGCTCGCTTGGCGGAAGCTTCGATTCCAACAATATTGGGGACTATTACATGTCGCCGTATACCCTGGGCTACGGGCCATTCGTCAAGTTTGACCACGACTTCATCGGAAGAGAAGCGCTCGAGAAAATGCAAAGTAAGCCGCAGCGAAAGAAGGTGACGTTTGCTTGGGACTCGGAAGATGTCCTCAAGGCGATGGCGTCAATGTTTGATCCCGGAGACCTATACAAGTACATCGACCTGCCGCTATCGAATTATGCCTCGGCGTCGTACGACAAAGTTATGAGCGACGGAAAAACCGTGGGATTCTCGATGTTCAGCGGATACAGCTATAACGAGCGTTCGATGTTGTCGCTCGGCGTTGTGGATTCAGACGTCGAGATCGGCTCCGAAGTCAGAATAGTTTGGGGCGAAGCCGGCGGAGGTTCGCGGAAAACCACCGTCGAACGCCATAAGCAGATTGAAATTCGAGCGACTGTCAGCCCGGTGCCTTACTCCAAGGTCGCACGGGAGACTTATGCGAAAGGCTGGCGCACAGCGCAAGTATGACCAGGAAGTTTACTGATCTTTAATTTGGCCTTGGTGAGCGTGTATCCAGTCGAGGGTTTTATTGAACCCACCGAAGACATAAAAATGCAGTCCGGCGATGCCCAATGGAAGCGCTGAATCTCCTGGATATGTACTCGCCGCGATACCTTTCGCGATACCTCGGATGATCGGCTCGGGGCCGTTTTCGGTGAGCAGCTTCGCGAATGACGGATGTTCAGTCAACACGTGTAGCGAATTTCCGATGCCGCAATGGAGCGCATAGCGGGTTAAGGTGAGTATTCCCGCCGGACCGGCAAGGCCCACACGCACGGGAATATCGATGGCGCGGGCGCGAAGCCCTTGCAACCATTCGATGATGGGCTCGGCTTTGAAGCAAAACTGTGTAATGATCGAAAGCTCCAGTCCGTTGTCGCGTGCGAAATCTATTTTTGCCGCGAGCGATTCATCAAGGATGATGTCGGAGATGTTGGGATTGCCTTCGGGAAAGCCGCTTACGGCCATGCGAGTGACGCCGAGCTTCTGAAATGCTTCAGTCCGCATAACCGCCAAAGTCGAGTCATAGGGACCGGCAGGCTCAGCGCGGTCGCCACCGATGACAAGAATGCGATCAACGCCCGCTTCCTCAACGAGACGCGCGGCAAGCTGTTCGAGCTGTGCCGCGCTCACGATATGGCGCGCGCCGATATGAGGCACCGGAAGTAGTCCGGCGCTGCGCAGCTTGGCCGCAGGCCCGACCATGTTCATCGGATTTGTATTAGGAATCCAGGTGAGAAAAACTTCAGTGCCTGGATCGAGCCGGCTCGCCGCCGCATCCACGACCTTTGACTGACCGGGATTCACTTCAATCGAATAGCCGCGCAACATTTTGGCGACGGATGGGGGATCGGTGGCAATATCTTTCATCAGATCGTGTCGAGTGCGCTGAAAGCAAGTGCTGCATTTCCTCACTTCCACAATTGATTGTCAAGAGGACGCGGTGAGGCATACTGAGGTACAAAAAAGTAACCACGAAAATATTTACGCCTACGTTTTTCGATGAAAAATAAAATCGCATACGCGGTAAGGCAAAACTAGCGGTACCATGCTGCAGAGGTGACCATGCACAGTGAACCAGTCATGGATGTGGCTCATCTGGGCCATCTGGAATTGCTGACTCCAAAGCCGCACGAGAGCTTGCAATTCTTCATCAATGTCATGGGGATGACGGAGACGGGCCGCGAAGGCGATTCGGTCTACCTGCATGCATATGACGACTATGAACGCCACTCATTGAAGCTCACCGCGTCGAAATCGCCGGGGTTGGGCCACGTCGCCTATCGCACGCGTACCCCGCAGGCTCTGGAAAGACGAGTCGCAGCGTTGAAGGGATCCGGCTTCGATATCGGGTGGACGGACGGCGATCTGGCGCACGGTCCCGCGTTTCTCATTCAAGACCCGGATGGGCACAAGATTGAGCTTTATTACGAAACCCAGTGGTATCAAGCTCCGCCGGATCTGAAGCCGGCGCTGAAAAATCAGTCGCAGCGTTTCCCGGCGCGTGGCATCAACGTCCGTCGCCTCGACCACTGGAACGGATTGGCTGTCGATATCCAAGCCAATCGCGAATTTTTCGAAAAGTATCTTGGCTTTCGCTTGACTGAGCAAATCGTGTTGGACGACGGCTCAGAAACTGCCATGTGGATGACCTGCACGAACAAGAGCTATGATTTTGCCTACACCCGTGACCGCACTGGGACCAGAGGACGTTTTCATCATCTGACCTATGCGGTCAATTCCCGGGAAGAAGTGCTTTTGGCCGCGGACATCTGCCTGGAGAATGGCGTCTACATCGAAACGGGCCCGCACAAGCATGCCATTCAGCAGACGTTCTTTTTATATGTGTATGAGCCCGGAAGCAATCGCGTGGAGATATGCAACGCTGGAGCGCGGCTGATTTTGGCGCCGGACTGGAAGCCGATTCGCTGGACCGAGGCTGAGCGCAGGAAAGGCCAGGCTTGGGGCCTCCAGACGATTGAATCATTTCACACCTACGGTACGCCTCCGGTCGAAGTGGTTACGAAGGCATGAACAGGCGGACCAGCAGCGCCGTCGAGTTGTCAAAAAAACCCGAATTCAAAAGGTATAAATTGTGGCTGAGAAGAAAACCGCACTGGTGGTCAGCGCGCACTCCGCAGATTTTGTCTGGCGCGCAGGAGGGGCGATCGCGTTGTATGCCGAGCGTGGCTGGGAAGTGACCATCGTCTGCCTTTCGTTCGGCGAACGTGGCGAGTCGGCGAAACTGTGGCGCGAGCCGGGAATGACCACGGAGAAGGTGAAAGCTAATAGGAAAGAAGAAGCCACACGGGCAGCGGAAATTCTCGGTGCGACCGCGATTTTCTTCGACGTGGGCGACTATCCGATGCGAATCGAAGACAGGGTTCTCTTTGAACTGGCGGCGCTTTACCGCAAGATTCGTCCGGATTTTGTTCTCACCCACGCGCTCAACGATCCATACAATTTTGATCATCTGCTGGTATCGCATGCCGCGCAGGAAGCTCGCATCGTTGCCCAGGCGCATGGACACGAACCCGGCACGCCCGTTATCGGCGCACCGCCTGTTTTTCTGTTCGAGCCGCACCAGCCTGAACAGTGCGAGTGGAAGCCACAGGTTCTGCTCGATATCACTCCAGTCTGGCCGAAAAAATATGCGGCGTTCAAAGAAATGAAGGCTCAGGAACATCTGTGGCAGTACTACGAACGGGTAGCATTGCAACGTGGGGTGCACGCCTCACGCAATTCGAACAAGAACATCAAGTACGGAGAGGCGTATCAGCGCATCTTCCCGCAGGTGACGGAGGATTTGGAATGAATAACCCGGTAGTGATCCGGCAGGTGCAGCAACCGCCGGCGGATGCGGTAGTGGCGTTGGAGAAATTTGGAGTGTCGACGGTGCACGAGGCGCAAGGGCGATGCGGATTGCTCGCCACTTACATGCGCCCGATCTTTCCGGGCGCTGCAATCGCCGGTCCGGCCATTACCGTGTCGCTTCCTCCCGGGGATAATCTGATGATCCACGTTGCAGTCGAGGTTTGCCATCCAGGATGCGTCCTCGTCGTGGCTCCGACGTCGCCTTGTACAGACGGATATTTTGGCGAACTCCTGGCGACTTCTTTGCGCGCGCGCGGTGTGAAAGGATTGGTGATCGACGCAGGATGTCGCGACATTCGATCTTTGACGGATATGCAGTTTCCGGTTTGGAGCCGTGCTGTCAGTTCTCAAGGAACGGTCAAAGCGACGTTAGGGTCGGTGAATGTAGGAGTGGTGTGCGGGGGTGCCTTTATCGAAGCCGGCGACGTAATCATCGCTGACGATGATGGAGTTGTTGTTGTGAAACGTGCCGTTGCGAGCGAAGTGGTCGCCGCGTCGGAACAAAGAATTCTCAAAGAAGAGGCGACTCGTGAACGGCTTGCCCGTGGAGAACTGGGGCTTGATATCTACGGCTTGCGCTCGAAGATCGTGGAACTTGGCATCAAGTATTTGTGAAGCAGGTGGGCTGAAAGAAGATTTCTGAAAGACAAATCACTGATAAGAAGACCGCATGCTTCAGTCCTCGCAAACTCCGATTCCTTGTACGCTCATGCGCGGCGGTACCTCCAAGGGGCCTTTTTTTCTCGCCAGTGATCTCCCCGGCGATATCCAACTAAGGGATCGAGTGTTGCTCGCCGTAATGGGATCGCCCGACGCTCGCCAGATCGACGGGATTGGTGGCGCAGACCCTCTAACTAGTAAAGTGGCGATAGTCTCCCGCTCGTCGCGTACGGGAATCGATGTCGACTATCTCTTTGCGCAGGTTTCCATCGACCGGCCGTTCGTGGATGTGACTCCGAACTGCGGCAACATGCTGGCTGGCGTTGGCCCTTTTGCGATTGAGCGTGGCTTGATTACGTCGCGTGATCCGGTTACCCCCATCAAGATTTATATGGTCAATACTGGAAATATTGCCGTGGCTCATGTGCCTACCCCCGGCGGTGAGGTTGCGTACGAAGGCGAGACTTCCATCGCGGGCGTTCCGGGTACCTCCGCCGCAATTCGCATCGACTTTCTCAATACGGCCGGTTCGGTCTGTGGCGCGTTGTTGCCGACCGGACACTCGATCGACGAAATCGGCGGCGTCGAGGCGACGCTAATCGATAACGGCATGCCAGTCGTCGTACTCCGCGCAGCTGATCTTGGAAAGTCTGGGTACGAGAGTCCTGCCGAACTCGATGGCGATGAGAAATTTAAGTCGCGTCTGGAAGAGATTCGCCTTCTGGCCGGCGAGCGCATGGGGTTAGGCGACGTGCGTTCGAAGGTGGTTCCCAAGATGACGTTGATTGCGCCTCCACGCGACGGAGGAGACTTGGCCACGCGTACCTTCATTCCGCACAAGTGTCACGCGGCGATTGGAGTGTTAGGAGCGGTGACAGTTGGGACTGCCTGCGTGCTCCCCGGTTCAGTCGCCTCCGGTATCGTGTCTGCAACCGAAGGCTTAGTGAAGCGAATCTCGGTCGAGCATCCCAGCGGGGAGTTCTCGTTGGAAATTGAGGTGGAAGACACAACGAGTAACCGACTGCAGGTACGCCGCTCCAGCCTAATTCGAACTGCGCGCGCGCTATTTCGCGGCGATGTGCTCGTGCCAGCGAGCATCTGGAACGGGAGTACAACTAAGTTGATGTAACCCGGGGGTCGAAGATCAAGCTTGCATAGAATCCTACACAAATTATTCAAGTTCCATTCTATTCCGGAACATAAAGCAGGGGGCGCGGCTTTTGCGATTTCCATAGCTAAACAAAAACCATTTCAAACAACATGCTGGTGATATATAAGCAAAGTACTCGCTACATATTGCTTCGACTAACTCACGCGTGATTGCCATATGCTAACTTGGTTTAATTTATAAGTTGGAGAAGTGACTATGGCAAGCAGTCTCATCTTAGGAGCAAATACAATCTTAGCCAGCCAAATAGCCGCTGGGCTATTGGCATCAACCCAGCAGCTTATCACTTGGATGCTAGAAGACCTAGACCCGCGCATTATCGAGGAAGTGCTGAATGTAGTTCAGGAAAGCCTGTCCCGCATCCCGGACGATCACAAGCCGGAGTTGAACAACTCGTGGAAAGAGCGATTGAAATTGGTCCAGCGGCAGGCCGGTCATGAGGGCAATATCAAGGCAGAGGAAGTGTGGTTGTTCGGAGGAGCAAATAAGCTGCCCGGACTGACGGGAAAGAATTTTGGAGCTGATTCACTGAGGTTTTCATTTTCTTTGCTTGCGACTACTGAAGTGAGGGTGCTGAACTACGTGGGATCGATCTACGACTACTCCCGTGAAAACCCTGCTCGAGATGGCGTCCTGCAATTGTCGGATGAAGAGCGCCTAGTCAGTAGCTTTTGTGCTGAGCATAATATACGCGCTCGGTTTTTCCTAACCTCATGGCTTGTTGGTGCGCATTGCGTGGCTCATGACTCCGGACAGGGGATAGACCGGTTGCTTCATGCTCTGGATGAATTGACTGCCGAAATACAGGAGCGCTCGCCTGAGTACTTCGATTTTCAGGTGTTGCGGATTTACGCTTCCGAGAATGCGACCGTGAATCTAGTCCACATGTATCATGCCGTACAGCTAATGTTGCAAATCTCGGTGGCAGAAGAGATCAGTGATACTCCTTGCTGCATTGTCAGCGCCGTGGAGACCTCTTGGACTGATTTGTGTGGGCTGCTCGGTGAGATTTATGGATTGAGCGTGCTCTCCGTTCATAACCAAGAAGAATTGAACGTCATTGACCATCTTTTGTGCGATCAGTGGGGTGGCGAAGAAGTTGCATGGGCCGGGCAAAAGGCAGTGAGATATCGGGATGGCAACGCACCGGCAGAATTGCAAATCGACCGGGAAACGCTAGCGGCATTTCTGTCTTCCATTCACCAGAAACTTGTAAAGATACGAGTGGCGCGCGATGAGCGCGTTTTGGTCCTTCCTGGCACAATGCAGAAAAAGACTATTCCAAGAAATGGGAGCGACTTGACTTACTATATTGCAGGCACCCAAGGTGAATACATTGTTGTGCTCAATGCGCTGGGACAACCAATTGATTATTGGTATCGCCTGATTGATGTATTAATAAAGTCCTATCACATTATCATCTGGGAAACACGCTGGCTTACTTCGGGCTCCGAGTTTTTGCGACTAAGTGACCAAATCGATGATATAGAGACAATTGTAAGACAGGAAAAGATAGAGTCATGCCACTTGGTGGGCTGGTGTACTGGTCCCCAAACTGCGATCGAATTTTACCTGCGCCAGCCCGATCCTATCTTAGACATGGTGTTTCTTAGCTGTGGTTTCGGAATTACTGATCATCCCGAACTGGAAACGCCTTACAGTAGGTACATGGAAACGTTGTGCCGGGCCATGATCGAGAATCCTGTTATAACCAGCACCATCCAACGTTCTTTGTCCGTGCCACTGGCGAGTGGAGCCAGACTTGGCGACAGCGATGCCAAGGCTCGTGCGGTACAGGTTTTGTCGCTAACAAACATACACTTGCGTAATTCCGTGTTGGCGCCATTTCGCACCGACACCAGTACCTTCAACTATGCGCAGCAGCTTATTGATTTAGCGTCATATCGTACCCTCGATCACGCTGCGAGAGTACATGTCCCCGTCCTTATTATTGGCTGCGAATATGATCAGGTGGCTGCGGCAGCAAAGTCGAAAGTAGTAGCTAGGCTATTTACTACTAGCCGGCACGTGGAATTGCCGGGAGCTACTCATTACTCGTTCTATGATCGGTCCGAGCAAGTAGCTGGGATTATAAAATGTTTTTTTAAAGAATCACAAGCCATTGCGTGTCGCAAAGATGCCGCAGTTGGTGTTGGACAATAAGTTGTCTGCGAAGTTGACCTACTTGCTGTTAATCGACGATATACTAGTTGCGAATGTCCTACGGCCCAGCAATCGGCCGTGCCAGCCGCTTAATAGGCGCAACTGCTTTGGCGGCAGGTGAGTGTGAAACGAGGTCGCTCAGTTGTGCAATCGTCGAAGCTGTGAATAACTGGCTCAGCGGCAGCGCCACTCCTAATTCGTCAGTGATTCGCGCAATCACCTGTGTGGCCAGCAGCGAATGGCCGCCGATCCGGAAGAAGTCATCGTGGATTCCTATACGATCCAGTCCCAATGTCTGCTCCCAAATGGTAACTAGCTTTTGTTCAATCGCATTGCGCGGTGCCACATATGCTGGTTTTTCAGCCAACGTGTCAAGCTGACAAGCGAGAACCTTGAGTGCCTTCTGGTGCACCAATCCATCTGAATCTCGGGGAATGTTTTCGACGCGATCAAATTTCTGAGGTACCATCAACTCCGGCAACCGCTCTCGCAGCCATGCCTGGGCAGCTTCAACGTTGAAGTCTTCACTTTCAGCTACAACAACGAAAGCTCTGACATCGCTGCTTAAAACCAGAACAGCCGCATCCAGGATTCCTTCATAGCCCTGCAACGCACACTCAATTTCGCCTGCCTCCACGCGTACACCTGAGACCCAGCCTCGTCTGTCGCGGCGTCCACAAAATTGCAGGCTGCCGTCGGCACGTCGCCAACCGAATTCGCCACTTCGGTAGATGTTGATGTCATTTACTTTTGCATCGCGCTCTGCCAGAAACACCGTCTTCGTGTTCTCCAGCAGATCATGGTCGCCGAATCCCAGACACTTTCCACCAATATAAAGTTCACCCACGATATTTTGCGGTAACGGCTGCCTCTGGTCATCCAGCAACCACAAGCACGTCTCCCCAGCAAGATAATCAGCGATTGTGGTGTTTTCCTCGGCCAACGAATAAAGCGCCCAGCAGCCGAATGTTTCGTTGTTTCCGCGAGATCGGTAGACCTTGTTCAAAACTTCCGGCATCAGATTCTGCTTCAGTTGCTCCAAATCAATTCCCTGATCGTCGGAAAAGATGATCGTTCTTACTGTCTTAAGCCCCCAATTGAACTCTCTGGCCAAACTTACCAAGTCATCGGCCTGAGGGTGCAGTACAGTCACCTTTTCGTCGCGCAGTATCGACGCTAGTTCGCGAGGGGTATATTCGTTGCCCAGATCGACGAGCGTCGTTCCGATTGCAAGGCGCCGCAGCAGTTCTGGAATTGCGCCATCCTCCCCTGGGAGTTTCACGCTCAGGCCGACGCGGTCGGTCTCCTGAATTGCCACCGTACCCTCAAAAAACCTTGGCAACAGCGCGCTGTATGGAACAGCAACGCCCTTCGGCTTTCCCGAGGGATCCGACTGGTACAACACAACAGCTTCGCCAGTCTCGACGATGTTGCACTCATCAGTTGCTGCCTGCGCGAGGGGCGCTGAATCGTTCGCCACACCTGCAAAAATAACGCGTACTCCGGTTTGCCGCACACGCTCGCTACTCCCCGCGTCCGTAATTGCCCACTCTGCACCCGCATCTTTGAATATGAATTGCATGCGGGCGACTGGCTCTTCAACATCAACTGGCACGGCAACCGCACCTGCTTTAAATATTCCGAGGAGTGCGACGACCCCTTCAATTGCATTGCTCACGCAGATACCTATCCGTGCGCCGGCTGCAATGCCGTGCGTACGCAGAACTTTTGCCAGTTGCTGCGCCCGTTGCTCCAAGTCGGCATAAGAAAGCCTCTGGCCGTTGCTGATAATTGCCATTTTTGTCTCAACGCGCGCGTGCCCCACCAGTCGACTTAGGAATCCTTCATCAGTTTCCGCTGTGGATAGAGACGCAGACCAACCCACGCCTAGCTTGTCCATCTCCGCTTCCGGAATCATGCGCGCCTCGGCAATAGGCCTGTCCGGCTCAGCCATAAGCCTCCGGATTAGAAATGTGAAGCGATCGGCGAACCGGATGATGGTAGCTTGATCAAAAAGCTCGCTACTGTATTCGAAACTTGCTTTCACCACATCTCGAGATTCGGTCACAGCAAAAGTGAGTTCGAATTTTGCCGTATCACTGTCTACATCCGTTAGGTGGAGGTTCGCTGAACCGAGTTGCAAATCCAGCATAAATTCATTCTGATGCGAATACATGGTTTGAAAAAACGGGGTTCGGCCAAGATTGCGTTGAGGTGAAAGCTCCTCAACGAGCTTCTCGAAAGGCAAATCTTGATGGGCATAGGCATCAAGCGTGGTTTCTCTTGCTTCCTTGAGCAATTGGCGGAAGGTGACGCCGTCGGTAAACCTTGCTTTCATCACCATCGTGTTGACAAAGAATCCGATCAAGCTCTGGGTCTCGGTGCGCGTGCGTCCAGCGATAGGCGATCCGATGAGAATCTCTCTTTGTCCAGTGTGGCGGAATAGGAGAGCCTGAAAACCCGCCAATAAGACCATAAATAAGGTGGCGCCCTGCTCCTGCCCAAACTGCCGTAAGGCTCTTGTAAGACTTGCCTCGAGGTCGAAGTAGTATCGTGCGCCCCGGTTGCTTGAGGCTTGGCGGTGTGGGCGGTCGGTAACTAAATCCAATTCTGTTTGCACTCCATCGAGCTGGCGTTTCCAATAGTCGAGATGGAATTGCAGAGATTCGCCGCTGAGATGCTCCTGCTGCCAGGCTGTGTAGTCCACGTACTGGATAGGCAGTTCAGGAAGTGGCGAGGGCTTGCCCTGAGTGAATGCGTTGTACAGTGCGGCAAGTTCTCGCACCAGGACTCCAACCGACCAGCCGTCAGAAATAATATGGTGCATGGTCAGCACTAGCTGATGGTGCTGTTCTGCCAAACGCATCAGCGTAACCCTAAGCAAAGGTCCGCGACGGAGATCAAAGGGCTTCTTCGCCTCGTCACGCGAGATTTCGTCCGCTTTAGCCTGGCGTTCCTGTTCGGGAATCGACTGCAGATCGAGAAATTGCAGCGCCAGCGTCGCCTCTGAGTCGACGACCTGCTGCGGTTCCCCCTGATTGGCATCGAAACGAGTGCGCAACGATTCATGGCGTCGCACAATTTCCTGCAAGCCTTTCTCCAGCGCATCTACATTGATCGGGCCCTTTATCTCCACTGCCCCGGGCACGCTATAAGTAGCATCGCTGGGCGTCAATTGGTCGAGAAACCATAAACGCCGCTGGGCAAAGGACGCAGGAAAAACAAAAACCTTTTGCGGATTAACTTGCTCGGCATCAATCTGGTTCAGAGCAGGAGTTGACGTCATAACCTATCCTTGGATACGCCATCGTTTCTCTACGCGTATTTGTAGTAGTTAAGAGTAAGAGCCGCACTTACGCTTTACTTGATATAACTCGGATACCTCACAAGTCGAGGTCCGGAGGATAGAACGGTAAAAATAACTGCCTTTGTTTGGCATCAGTCCCCAATAAATATAGGGATCCAGCCAAACATTTATTTTAATTAACCTAACTGCCGGGGGAACAGTCTGCGTGGCCCAGAGACAAAAACTCCCCACTCAACCAATCGGGACCGTCTGCACGTTACGACTCTAAAGCATGCACGTTAAGTTGTTTGTCCGATTCGCGTGCCGAACGTCCGAGTTAGAGCTGGTTGCAACGAGGCGTCTATTATAGGTACAAGCGCTAAACGTAGATCCATTCGCGCAAGTCTGTTACGAAATCCGAACATTTATGTAATGAAGAAGGCGGCATTGATCTAAGTATTTATCCAACAGCCTATTCATTGGAAATATCGTGATAGTGCACGTTCTGTTTACGATTGATGTGTAACTATGGGTTTAGAAGCTGGATGATCGGAAGGATTTCTAATTAATTCGGTTGCAAATTGCGCAAGTGTATAGTTGTTGGGTACTGTCTTAACACTGTGTTAAGACAGTACCCAACTCTTGCCTGTCACCTTTATTTTGCCGGGGATTCATCCAAGCCACGATACTTCAACATCGCCTTCGAATTTGGCAGCACCCCGCGCCACGCCTCGTACATCTTGGCGAGGTCCTCCGTATTGCCGCGGGATAGAACCATCTTGCGGAAGCGATCACCATTGGCACGGCTGAGTTCCCCATGTTCATTGAACCACTCGTAGGCATCGTCGGCGAGCATCTGAGTCCAGAGATAAGCGTAGTAACCTGCGCTGTAACCTCCTTGCCAGATGTGGCTGAAAAATGTGGATCGATAACGAGGCGGGACGTAACTTACATTCAGGTGAGTCTTGTCGAGCGCCTGCTTTTCGAACTCATCCGGATTCTGGAGCGGAGCCTGCGGAGTGAGGAAATGCCACTGCATATCGAGTTCGGCTGCGGCAAGCAGTTCGGTCATGTCGTAACCTTTGTTGAAAGTGGCGGCTTTCCTGATCCGCGCGGCGAGTTCCTCCGGCATAAGAGCGCCGGTCTTGTAGTGCCTTACGTAATGGGCAAAGATCGATGGATAAAGGGCCCAGTGTTCGTTGAACTGCGAAGGAAATTCTACGAAGTCACGAGCGGTCGAGGTTCCGGCCAGAGTGGGGTATTTGGCATTGGAGAACATGCCGTGCAATGCATGTCCAAACTCGTGGAACATCGTAACCACGTCCGTGAAACTGATCAGGGCAGGCTCGCCTTCGGCGGGCTTAGGCAGGTTAGCGACGTTGTAGACGACGGGAGTGTTTCCAAGTAAGCGGGACTGGCCTACGAATTCCGACATCCAGGCGCCGCCGTTCTTGTTGTCGCGTTTGAAGTAGTCGCAATAGAAAATTGCCAGGTGCTTCCCGTCCGCGTCAAACACCTCGTAGACACGCACGTCCGGTTGGTAGACAGGGATATCATGCCGCTCTTTGAATGTGATGCCATAAAGCTGAGTGGCAGCGTAGAAGACGCCATTCTGCAATACATTGTTCAGCTCGAAGTAGGGTTTCACCTCGGCATCATCTAAATCGTAGCGGGCTTTACGAACCTGATCGGCGTAAAAGTTCCAATCCCACGGCTGGAGTTGGAAGCCACCTTTCTGCGCGTCGATGATATCCTGAATGTCCTTGGCTTCATGAGCCGCTTTTTCGGTGGCGGCAGGAACGATAGCATCCATGAACCGCAAAGCCGCTTCAGGTGTTTTCGCCATCTGATCTTCAAGCTTCCATGCGGCGAAACTCGGAAAGCCGAGCAATTTTGCTTTTTGGGCGCGAAGCTGCGCGAGATGAGCGATGGTATCGCGAGTGTCGTTGGCGTCGCCGCGTTCGGTGCGGTTCCAAGAGTGCTCGAAGATCGCCTGCCGGGTAGCACGGTCGCTGAGCGAAACGAGGTCGGGCTGCTGAGTAGTATTTTGAAGTGGAATGACAAACCCTTCGACTTGGCGGCTCTTGGCGGCTTGCGTGGCGGCAGCAATGCGAGCCTCGGAGAATCCGGCAAGGGCGGCTTTATCGGTCGTGCTGTAGGCGCCCTGCTTGGAAGCGGCGAGAATTTTATTGGTATAGGTGTTTGAAAGTGCAGAGATCTCTTCGTTAAGTCTTCGGAGTTCAGTCTTGTCGGCTTCGGAAAGATTGGCTCCGGCATGCACGAAATTGTCGTAGTAGCGCTCCACCAGACGGAGAGATTCGGCGTCAAGTCTTAGCGCAGCGCGCTGTTTGTAAATGGCAGCTACGCGAGCGAAAAGTTTCGTGTTGAGAAAAATGAAGTCGTGGTGAGCGGCAAGTTTAGGGGCTTCAAGAGTCTTCACCTTCTGAAGAGTGTCATTCGTATTCGCCCCAGTGATTCCGTCAAATACCGTCATGACGCGATCAAGCAGCTGGCCCGTCTTCTCCATGGCCACGATCGTGTTGTCGAAGGTGGGAGGGGCAGAATTGTCGGCGATTGCCTGTACTTCGGCCTGTTGCACGGCCATGCCGGCCTCGATGGCGGGCTGAAAGTCTTCGTCCTTTATCTTGTCGAATGGCGGAGCATGAAAAGGCAGCGTGCTGGGCGAAAAAAATGGGTTGGAAGGACCAAAATCCGCGGCTGCGGCGAGCGCAGGATTGGCGGAGGGAATCGCGATAGCTCCGGTTACGATCATAATATTCAAGAATAACAGGGTAATGTTCGAGGCGTTAAATCGGGTGAGGGTCATATATTAGAAGTTCCTTGGCGGCTCGACTGCAACAATCCGCCGGTTATGAAAGCACGTTGGAGAGCCATCGGACGCTCTGTTTGCGCCGGAAGGATCGAAATGTTTGCGTTCGAATCAGGCAATGTCCCGATATGCTGGGCGCTGCATGACTCGGCGCACACTGTCCAGGAAAGAGAAGACAGCGGCGGCCCGTTCGTTCTTGCGCCATGCCATGTAAAGTTCGATTTTGACCTCAGGCTCACTCAGCCGGATCGACACCAGATCGACACCGGGAACCGAATGATTAGCGTTCGCTCCAACTCCCAGCAGAATCGCCTTGCCCGCCGCGACCATCAGCGCGCCGGCTTCTTCATCCTCGACATGGGTTACGGTAAGATGTGACCTCAAGCCTTGCCTGCTGTACAGCCCCAATATTTTGTCGTACAGCCAACTGGAGAAACTACGGTCAAAAATGATCGACGTCTCGCCGGCAATGTCTTTCGCTCTCAAAAATCTGCGTTTTGCCAGGCGGTGCATGGCTGGAAGGACGACGACAAACTCCTCTTCGAACAGCAATTCACAATCCAGGTGAGCGTGGTCGATGGGGGGACGGAAAAAGCCAATGTCAATTTCTCCGTTTCGCAGCGCCTCATTTTGCAGGCTGGAGCAGAGGTCCTTGCGCTGCACGTCCAATGCGGGGAAGCGCTTACAGTGCTCCGCTACGGCCGCGCTGAGCACGCCTCCCAGACGGGAGGGAATGCCAATCTTAATGGTGCCGCATTCTCCTTCATGAGCGTGGCGAGCCGCTTCCATTGCATGTCCGGCCTGCGCCACAAGCTTTCTCGCTTCTTCGAGAAAGACGCGGCCCTCCTTAGTCAAGGCCACGCCCCTTTTATTGCGCAGAAAGAGGGCAACACCAAGGTCCTCTTCCAGTTGTCGGATCTGGCGGCTGAGGGGCGGTTGCGCGATGTGCAGTTGCTGCGCTGCTCTGCTGAAGTTGAGGCACTCAGCAACCGCTATGAAGTACCGAACATGACGGAGTTCCACGGCGAGCAATTCTATACCCTTTGGGTATGCTTCCGAACTTCTTTTCCACTCGACGAACCATAAGCAGAGATTCCGTAAAACAAAACACCCTCACAGCTCGACTCCTACTGCCAGCCTCGGGCGACCCCGATGAGTCGTTGTAAAGATCAGTAGCGTTCATACCTCTTGAGTATCGTTGTCAAACGAAAAAGGTAAAAGCATATGAAGCGTGGGATGCGAAGAAGACGTGTACAATCCCTGAGCGCCAGACCCATATGAATCCTGCGGAGGAGTCCAATTCGAGCCGCCTGCCGAACAAAGCAGACTGGACTCGCATTGCGAACAGCGCGCAATTTCGGCAACTGCTTGCCGTCAAGAGATCTTTCATTCTTCCGGTTTTCGTTTTCTTTCTTGCATATTATTTGCTGCTTCCCGTGCTTGTCGGCTACGCACCACGACTGATGTCTACCCGGGTTGTCGGAACCGTGACCGTGGCGTACCTGTTTGCGCTCTCTCAGTTTGTCGTGGGATGGACCATCGCATGGTTGTACCTGAGGGCTTCCTCCAGATTCGATAAGCTCGTCCAAGATTTACTAGAGCACGAGGGCCACATCAGAGGAGAAAGATAATTGCCCGCATCTCTGGTTGTTTTCTTTCTGTTTGTCGCCGCAACGTTAGGAATTACCATTTGGGCTGCGAGGCACTCTCACGGAGCCAGTGCATACTTCGCTGCTGGACGGCAGATCACCGCATGGCAAAACGGATTTGCCATCGCGGGAGACTTCATGAGCGGGGCGGCATTTCTCGGCATCGTCGGACTTATTTCGCTGCAAGGCTTTGATGGTTTTCTTTACTCCGTCGGCGGAATCATCGCCTATGTGACGGTTCTATTACTGATCGCCGAACCGCTGCGCAATGCCGGTAAGTACACCATGGGCGATGTGCTTGCATACCGTTTCCGGCCGCGACCGGTGCGGGCGCTGGCCGCTCTAAGTACGCTGACTATTATTACCGGGTACATGATCGCGCAGATGATTAGCGCCGGTGCGCTGGTGAACTTGCTGCTTGCGGGCTCGGGGATTAGCTATAACACAGCGGTCACCGGATTTGGCGTTCTGATGATGATTTACGTCGTCTTTGGTGGGATGCTGGCGACAACTTGGGTTCAAATCGTTAAGGCTGCGCTGTTGTCGAGTTGCATGGTGGTGATTGTCGTATTGGTGCTGGCGCATTTTGATTTCAATCTCGGCAAGTTTTTTTCCGCGGCCAGTCGTGTGACTTATCACCAGCAGGGGCAATTGGTAGTTATGGATTTCCTTCGGCCCGGTTTGCGCTACAAACCTCCGCACGGACCCCTCGACCTGATTTCACTGGGACTCGCCTTGCTTTTCGGAACGGCTGGGCTGCCTCATATCCTGATGCGCTTCTACACCGTTCCCGATGCCAAAACCGCGCGTGAGAGTGTTGTATGGGCGATGGTCCTCATCGGAAGCTTCTTTGTGATGACCTCGGTGGTTGGGCTCGGCGCGGCTTCCATCGTCGGGCCGGACTACATAGTTGCTCATGGCGGCACCAACATGGGAGGGCCGCTGCTGGCGCGATCACTGGGAGGCGAACTTCTTCTGGCTGTGGTGTCAGCGGTTGCCTTCGCAACAATTTTGGCGGTGGTTGCAGGATTAACCATCAGCGCCTCGACTTCTTTTGCTCACGATTTCTGGGTCAACGTCATTCATCGCGGTGTCGAACGCAGATCAGGCGAAACTGTGCTGGTAGCGCGGATTGCCGCACTCGGCGTTGGAGTGATGTCGATACTAATTGCAATTGTTCTGGGTCCCGCGGCGAACGCAGGCATTCTTGCAACTCTGGCCATGGCCGTGGCAGCCTCCGCTAATTTTCCGGTTATCCTGCTTTCGATTTTCTGGCGACGATTTAACACCGCGGGGGCGGTTGCCGGTTTATCTGTGGGATTGCTGGCCTCAATTGGTCTCATCTTGATCAGCCCAACATTTATGGGGATCGATGCTCCGGAGGCCGCAACGGCGGCTCGTCATCTGATTCAGGCACAAGCGTGGTTTCCACTGGAAAACCCCGGACTTCTTAGTGTGCCTCTCGGTTTTGTGAGTGCGATCATCGGAACGCTATTAAGCCGTGAACCCGGTTCCGAATCAAAATTCAACGAACTGCTGGTTCGCGCGAATACGGGTCTGGGAGCAGAACAGTCTGTGGCAAACTGAACCAAGTCTGTCCTCAGCGATACTTTGGCGGGTTCACCGACTGATCCATTCCCATACACTTTTGCCCGCCCTTTGCCACCTTCACACGAATGAGTCGCGGACTGTTTGCCGCAAATGCTTCTGTCAGGGCAGCCTCGAGATCTCCGGGTCGATCGACTTGCCGTGCCGTCATGCCATAGCCCTGAGCTATTTTAACAATGTCGATGTCAGGAATATCCATCCCCGGGACATTTCGCGCGACCTGGGTAAAATCGCAGAATCCCTTGAGGGCTGAATAGTCTGAATTTTGCAGTACGATCGTAACTACCGGAACATTCTGCTGCACTGTAGTCCACAGCGCTTGAATCGAATATTGTATGGAGCCATCTCCAATTGGGCAGACCACCCGCCGATCCGGATGAGCTAACTGCAAGCCCGTTGCAAGGGGTAATCCAAATCCCAAAATACCGCTTGGTACGGAATAATACGACTCTGGCTCATCCAGCATGAGATGGTGATCAAGGTCTCCCTTCGAGGACGGGCATTCTTCTGAGATCACCACACTTTTGGGCATCACTTTATTCAACATGCTGAATAGGTAAGCAGGCGTGATGGGGTCTTCCGGCGCAGGCTCAGGAGGTGCAGTGCGTTTGATTGTCGCGTTAGATGTTCGTGGCTTCGCATGATCACGAATGTATTCAGCCGCTATTTTGACGTTTCCGACGATACTGCTGCCGGTTAATGCGGCGGCGGCTCGCTCGGGCGAGTTCGTGAACTGAAACAGCTTTGTCCCCGGCTTAACTGGATTTCCCGGGACGTACGAGTAATAAAGAAAAACAGGAGCCCCCAACACAACCACCATGTCATACGCGGAGAGCTGATCGGCTAGTGGTTGCTGTGCAGGAAGCAGGCCGCCGCGAAAAAGGCGGTGCGTGCGCGGGAACGTCCAACGCGGAGGAATGGGATTCTGATACACGTCCGCGTCCATGTGCTCCGCTAGAGCGATCACTGCGTTCCACGCTCCGTCTTCCTCGATTTCAGCGCCGGCCACGATGGCTGGATTCGCGCTTGAGTCCAGCGCCCGAACCACTTCGTCCAGCGCAGAGGGATCAGGCATGACGGTCTTCGTTACCTTGCGCACCGATAGCGGCGAACAGGGTTGCATCCAGTCATCCATTGGAATGGAAATGAAGACCGGTCCCATGGGCGGCTGCATCGCAAGAAAATATCCCCGAGCTATTGCAGCAGGCACATCTTGCGCGCGGAGTGGCTCGTAAGCCCATTTGACATAGGGCTTCACCACGTCCACGGCCCGGCTGACCAAAAATGGTTCCGCCAGCACATGGCGGCGATCCTGTTGTCCTGTTGTCACCACCAGCGGAGCATGACAATAGTGGGCATCGATGAGCGCTGAGAGTCCATTGCCCACGCTGGCAATGGAATGCAAATTCACGAACGCAGCTTCTCGCCGGCCGATGGCATAGCCGATCGCCATACCTGCGGCAACGCGTTCGTGCAGCGCGAGGACATATTTGAAATCGGCTGGCATGTCGCGCAAGAACGGTAATTCGGTGGATCCAGGATTCCCGAATATCGTCGTCATCCCCAAATCGCGCAGGACCTGATAGGTAACATCTCTTACCGTGCTTACCATGTGTTCGCCGTCGCCCTATGACATATCAGTCCGACGCGGAAGTTATATCACTACATCTCAAGGCAGAGTTAGCGAGTCGATTTGCCGCAAGAGTTGAAGTGGCCATCGCTCGAGTCTGAAAACCGTTTGCTATGATGCAGCGGCATGAATTCCTCGAAGCGTTACGAGCGCACGCTGGTTGCAATTCTGTTCTTCACCTGGGGTACGGTTTTTCTTGATCGCATGTCGCCCCTTTATCTTGCGCCTTATTTCGCTCCGGAATTCCACCTGAGCCACGCACAGATCGGTACGCTGGCTTCGGTGTTGGCCATTACGTGGGCGGCTTCCACGTTTTTCTTTGGCGCACTGTCGGATCACGTGGGCCGCAAACGAGTGCTGATTCCTGCTGTATTTATTTTCTCGATACTTTCCTGGATGACGGGACTGGCACACAGCTTTCATCAACTGTTGTGGATTCGAGGTTTGATGGGCCTGGCGGAAGGACCAACATGGTCGATCATGACAGCCTTGATCGAAGAATCATCAGCGGTGCAGCGGCGCGGGCGAAACATCGGATTTGTGGTGAGCGCTGCCGCGCTCGTAGGCTTGGCAGCAGCACCCGTGCTAACCACTCAGGTGGCGGCGCGTTGGGGATGGCGTTCCGCATTTTTCCTCGCCGGCGTTCCTGGTTTCTTGATGGGAGCGTTGATCTGGAAATTTGTGAAAGAGCCGGCTCATGAGGAAAACGAGAGCCATGAAAAACCGACGTTGCGGGATTATGTTTCCCTCTTGCATTATCGCAACATGTGGCTCTGCTGCCTGGGAGCAACTGGTTTCATGTCTTGGCTGTTCGCGCTGAATGTGTTCGCTCCGCTCTACATCACGGAGGTCGCGCACCAGCCTGCGACTACAGCTGGCCTGTTGCTGGGAGCCACCGGGCTGGGCAGTTTTTTCCTTGGTTTTCTATTGCCCTCACTCTCTGATCGAGTCGGCCGCAAGCCGGTTCTCCTGGTCTCAGCTGCACTGTCCGCCCTTATTCCTCTCGCGTTCTTGGTTCCTGTTCTATATGTATATCCGTTCCTGCTGGCGGCCATTGTATTCGTCACAAATTCGGGCCAGGGCATGGCGAGCCTTCTCATGGTGCTGGTTCCGACGGAGAGCGTTCCGCCTCAGTTCCGCGCTACCTCGATCGGTCTTGCCACTCTCGTTGGCGAAATCTTTGGCGCCACGGCGGCTCCAATCGTTGTGGGCAATCTCGCGGAAAAATATGGCCTGTCGTTAAGCATGTGGATGGCGGCGCTCGGGAGCGCAGTCGTGTTTGTCGTCGCCCTGTTCCTTCGGAAGACTGACCAACGTCCGGAATCGACTGACGGCTCGCCGCGGTTTTCTCAATAAGGCTGGGTTGAGGCAGGACTTAGAAGCTCTGCCAGCAGGCACCTCCACCGGCGCGGAGCTGCTGCTATACCCATTTGGTATGACCATCCTACCAAAGATGTATTGGACAGTTTTTTCCTTTCAAACGATGCTCACGATCCATAGTGGCGTTCCAGTTTGGGCGCATTTCTGTCTAATCGAAGCTAGCCGTTGTTCAGGCTAAGCTGCGAGTGGGTAAACTGGTTCTCGGAGAATATGCAAGCTCGCAGGCAACAGCGTAGCTCTTGGGCTACGCAGTTTTGCTTTTGTGGTGCTGCCTGTTGTTGCTCGTGATAGGTCAACCAAGCTTGAAGAGGGAAAAGTCATGAGGCAGCGTTCCATGTTGAACGTTTGGTTGGTGGTGGTAACGGCGGTCTGTCTGGTTCCTCACGCATTAGGGCAAGCCACTCTTAGCTTCGCTCAGTTAAACGGCACCGTACAGGATACCAGCGGCCGGATCGTCGTCGGAGCCTCGGTTAGTGCGCGCAACCTCGGCACCAATCAAAGCTACGCAGCCACTACGAACAGCTCGGGCTACTACGTAGTACCCAATCTCCCTCCGGGACAATACGAGCTTACTGTGCAGGCGACGGGCTTCGGCAAGTCCGTGGAGACTGGTTTCACTTTGACGGTCGGTCAGACCGCGACGCTCGACGTAACTTTGAAAGTCGCGGGCGTCGGCGAATTGGTCACGGTAACGACTGAGGCGCCGCCAGTGGAAACCAGCCGCACCGAAATCAGCCAGGTGATCGACGCGCCGCAGATTCAATCCCTACCAGTAAACGGCCGGCAATTCGTGGATTTCGCGTTGCTCACACCAGGTGTCGCGACAGGCAGAACCAGCATTCAATCCACCTTCACCGAGCCGGATATCACCCGCATTTCCTTCGGTGGCATGCGCGACTTGAGTAATGCCGTCACCGTCGACGGCGCAGACTACATCGACGAAGGCACAGGTTCGCAGCGGGCCACTCCGTCGCAGGAAGCTGTAAGTGAATTCCGAGTCGTGAACAACAGCTTCGGAGCCGAGTATGGGCGCGCGCTGGGCGGAATCGTCAACGTGGTTACCAAGTCAGGTACGAATGACCTACATGGTTCGCTATACGGTTATCTTGGCAACAAGGCTGCTAACTCGCGCTCTCTTCTGCAAACCGCACAATACGATCAGTATCGCCGGGGCCAGTTCGGAGGCACGTTGGGTGGGCCGATCCAGAAGGATAGGACTTTCTTCTTCGCCAATTACGAGGGGCAGAGGCTCGGAGAATCGCCGACTTATCCGAGTACGTTGATCGGTAATTTGGCCGTATTTGATGCGGCGAAGATCGCCCTGGGCCTGCCGCCGGAGAATTTGAACACCCTGAAGACGCTGGATAACGATAACGGATTCGCCCGCTTCGACGAACAAATCAACACGAACAACCGGCTCACCATTCACTACGGAGTGATCGACGCCCGCGATATGAACGTGCTGGTCGGAGATACGCTTGACGGCGGCGGAATCGGTGCGCCCAGCGATGGACATAACACCTTCCTGCGCGATCAGTCTCTGGTCGGCACTGTAAATACGCTGGTCAAACCGAATGTGGTCAATACGTTTCTCGTGCAGTACGCGAGGCGCCACTATAACTTCCCCGCGACCACCGGCCAGCCGAATCTCGACTTGCCCAACGAGCTTTCGTTCGGTCACAACTTCGGCACTTTCGACGCCCTCGATGAAAGCCGGCAACAGATTTCGGACAGCATTGCGTGGATCAAAGGCACTCACTACTTGAAGGCTGGCATCGACGCGAACTTCATCCAGAATTTCGTGATCTGGCCCGGCTTCACGCCCATGCGCATTGTCTTGCCGGGCGATAACTGCCTGGTGGATTTTGCCAACTATGTGAATCCGACGGCCGATGTTCCCGGCGTACCCGGCCCGCCATGCCCCACAGGATCGGCTCCGCCAAGCGGACCGGGCCCGAATCCAAACGATCCTCTCAACGGCGTACCGATCGTTTTCTGGGGGGCTCCGCTAGGCACCGGCCCGGTTGTCGCGGGCAGTTTGCCTCCAGTGATTCCCACTACTTTTCAAAATGCCTACGTTGATCCTCAGGACTTCTCGTTCAACCTCAACCACAGCTATTTCGGACTGTACTTTCAGGACCAATGGCGGCTCAATCCCAAACTAACCTTCAACTATGGCTTACGTTGGGATGAGGAACTTGGACTGTCACAGATTGTCAATCCTGACCACCGCGGGTTTCAGCCGCGTATGGGATTGGCATATTCTCCGGGCAAGCATACGGTGATTCGCGCGGGGTATGGAGTCTTCGACGATCACTACAACATGACATTTTTCTTCGTCACCTACCCGCAACGCGAAGTAGTGATTCCAAACGCGGCGCAGCCTTGGGTAAGGCAAGGGAACTCGACAGCAACCTGGGCGCTGAACCAACTCAGCTTCGATGCTCCTAACCCGGGTAACCCCTGCGCCGGGCCGGGTTCGGCTTGTCCTTTGCCCTATCCCGATGGATCAACTGTACCGACTCCGTCGCAGGCGGCAAAGACTCTCCTCTTAACCGGCCAGACTCCGCCCAACTTCAATACTGGCCCGGGTCCCGGCCAGGATCCAAACTTGCCACCCGGCGGCAGCTTTGTCACCAACAGCGGCGGCGGCATTGACCGTAATATGCGGCTGGCTTACTCCCAGCAGGCAAGTCTGCAGTTGGATCAGGAGATCGGCAAAGGATTAGTTCTGAGTGTTGGCTATTTGTTCCTCCGCGCACACAAGCAGATCCGGCCGGAGAACCTGAACGTTTGCCCCTCCGCTGGACTAGCCAATGACGCTACGTTCTGTCCTCCAGCTTCAGCGATTCCGGGTCCACCCATTACTCCGACCGGTCCTTTCCCCGGTAACAAGACATTCGACGGGAAGGATGCGTTTAGCGGAGTTTTATATAACAACGCGGGCCTCATGTACTTCCTTGACGGATCCGGAAACGCGGAATATGACGGCGGTACAGTTTCGGTCACCGACAAGTTGGGACAGTATTTGCGCTTCAACGCGAACTACACCTACTCGCATACCCGCGACGACGGCACGTTCACGACTTTTGTGAGTACTCCGCAAGACCTCTACAATCGCGCTCTGGAACGCGCCAATTCAGTGCAGGATATTCGCCACCGATTTGTGGGGAACTTTACCGCCGACACGCCGCAGAGCAGCTTCCTGCGAAACTTTGAGTTCAGTATGATTGCCTCCCTGCAGACGCCGAGGCCTTTCACCATGTTCGTCGGCAACGACATCAACGGCGACACTAACCCCGTGACCGACCGCGTCGGCTGGTCGCCGCGCAACGCATATTACGGCGATCACTTTTATGATTTTGATCTTCGTGCGTCGCACTCCTTCAAGTTCGGTGAACATAGACAGCTTCTATTAGCCTTCGACGCCTTTGATGTGTTCAATCGCCAGAACATTAATGAGGTGACTTCGGTCTACGGTGGCGGGACACCGGATTTCTGCGGCGGCACCAACGCCCTTAACGGGCCGGTGCCAAAACACTACAACGATGCCGCCTCGCTTGCTATTCAACGCGGGCAGGTAAGCTGTCCGGCAGAGATTACCTCGCTTGGTCCTGTAGCGACGGCCCCGGCGCCGAGTGCATTGTTCGGTACGCCAAGGACTATGTTCAACCCGCGTCAACTACAGATTTCAGCTAAATGGACTTTTTAAGGAAGAGACGCTTTACAGGTGAGACGGTTCTTTTTCAGGGGTCATAAGTCCTGACTGCTCGGTCCTTCATTTGAGGAATTTCCCGTTATCCCTACAACGGCAATTCTCAAAAATCGCCTCTAGCAGCGAAAATAGTCAAACTTTCAGGAAAAGCGTGGTGTCCTAATTAGAGCAATAATAGACAAGCGAAGAAATGCGCTAACGCGAGGTCACGCTCGATCCCGGCAAATACTGTTGATGTCTTGGTTCTCAAGAACGGACTTAAGAAAGCCCCGCTTGGCGACGTTCAGCATTGCGCGGCCTAAGCATTCCGTCGTTGTCACGTACTTCGGGAAAAGCAACTTCCATACTGGATAGAGGGGCCCCATTATTGCGTAAACCGCTCTGTACCATTTCGTCTTTGTCCTGACCCCGTGGAGTGGCTGGATAAAACCAAGACTGAACATGTATACAGCCTTGAACGGTATCTGCAACAGCGTGTTTTCTATCTTGCCTTTTACCCGCGCCCACATCATGCGGCCGCGCTCGGTACTATCAGTGCCCGCGCCCGACACGTAAATAAACGTCATCGTTGGGTTGGGCTTGGCTAAGGTTCTAGCCACGGAAATCGTGAGATCGTATGTCACGCGTCGATACGCCTCCTCATTCATCCCTGCTGCGGAGACGCCGAGGCAGAAAAAGCATGTATTGTAGCCCGACAGGCTACCTTGAATTGCGGAGAGATCAGAAAGGTTGTTGTGTACGATTTAGTGCAGTTTCTCGTGCTGCTGTCCAATGGCATTGCGCCCAATTGCGAGGACGGTTTCAACCTCGGGATCAAGCAGGCAATCGCGCAGGACGCACTGCCCGACCATCCCCGTCGCCCCGAGAAGAATCACCTTCACGTATGACCGCTTTTCAACTCAATCTTGCATGGCTGAAATTGAAGGGAAAGAGCTCGTAACCCTTACTCGAACTGAAGCATTACAATCTCGGGATTCGATCCCAGCCGCAGCGGCGGTCCCCAGGTTCCTGCTCCACTCGAAGTGAAAACCTGCATCTTCCCGATCCGGCTTAAGCCATAAACAAACTGCCGGTAGATCCGCCGCGCCATCCAACTCCAAGGCAAGAATTGGCCAAGGTGCGTATGCCCGGACAGCTGCAGGGAAACGCCAGCGGCCTCCGCAATCTCCGGATGGTCAGGCGCATGCGTCAACAGAATGCTCGCGCGGTCGCGATCCAAGCCGATGTTATGCAGCACAGACGCAAGCTGCCCGTTCTGTGTCGCATTCCGGTACGGAACGCCAATGATCTGCAAACCGTCCACTTCCACCTTCTCATTGCTGAGCACGCGCACTCCGGCCGCCGCGATGGCATTCAGATATTTGCTGTCGTCTCCAAATTGCTCATGATTTCCCGCGACGAAATACACACCCTGAGGCGCCACGAGTTCGCTCAATGGCTCTGCTGCTCGCCGCGCGTCGATGGCCGTCCCATCATACAAATCACCAGCAACAAAAATCGCGTCTGGCTCTTCCCTCAAAGTCTTCGCAACCAAGCGCCGCAGAAAACTGCCATTTCGCACGTGTCCCAGGTGCACATCGCTGATCAGCGCCGCTCTTCGCCCGCGCCACGCGGCGGGCAAGTTCGCGAGCCGCACCGTCGTTCGGGTGATCCGCGTCCAGCCTGCGTTGAAAACCCCGTAGAGTCCGGCCATGGCCGCAGCACCGAACAGCAATTCCACGGTCCGATGGAAGTTCATGTTCAGCCCGGTCAGCCGCGCAACTCCGAAAATAATCCAGGAGGAAACCGCAGCGAGAAAGAGAAAGCTCACCAGACCCATCCAAACCGCAGCAGCCCTGTAAAACGCGCGCAGAGCAGCATTTGTATAGCGAAAGGCAAGTAGCGAAGCGGCAACAAAACTTACCGACAAAAAACCGAGGATGAGTTTGATCCAGAACGCGCCGGGGTTTTCGCTCCCTGCGGGGGGAAAGGTCCACGTCTTATAGAGGAGATAATGGGTCAAGAAAAGAACGGACTGAATCACTGCGATGAAACCGATTAAGTCTTTTCGTACACGCATGGTGTATTAGACTCCCCAACCCGCCATGTTCACTGCTCTCGCTTTAAGTATACCTCATAGTCGTTTTTGGTATACTTAGTACCGTTAGATAGTATGCCAGTGAAAAAGGTTCAGAAAAAAAGCGCAGGCACCGGAGAGCGTGGTTCGGCCAAGCCTAATGCCATCGTGTTGGCGGGACTAAAGCTGTTCACCCAATACGGATATCGCAAGACTTCCATTGATGATATTGCCAACGCGGCACAGGTGGCCAAGCGCACGGTATACCTGCACTTTGAGAACAAAGCGGCGGTCTTTCTGGCAATTCTTGAATATCTCGGCGACCAGGTCCGACAGCGATGCGCTGCCGCCGAGGGCGCGGGCGGCACGGCTGTCGACCGGCTGACTGGGTTACTCGATGCCTACTTTGGAATGGCGTTTGAGCTATTCAGCAAATCTGAGCACATACCGGAACTGCAGGAGACTTTCTCAATGCTGGCGCGGGCGAAGGTGGGCGACTTGAATGCGGAATACGAAGAGCGTCTCGCGAGATTTTTGCGATCGCTCCTGAAAACGGGCGCGATTGGAGGGACTCCACAGGGGCTCACTGTGGAACAGATCGTCCACATCTTGGTGCGGGCGGCAGAGGGGGCCAAACACGACCCAGAAGTACAGGGTGATCGCAGGGCACTTGAGCGGCGGCTGCGGGAGCTGGCGATACTTGCCGTTGCCGCGATGAAAAAGTAATTCGATGAGAAGGACTGGCACCGCCCAGTTCAGTAATAGCAGGCTCCGGCTGCTGCTCGACACCGGGCAGATCACCGAGACGGACTACGATGCACAGCGGATGGAGGTCTGAGAAATTCTCAACTTTGTTTAGTGCTCCTCGCTTTCAAAAAGTGTCTGCTTGGATTGCTTCCGCCATCCTAACTTATCTTATGAACGTTTTGAATGCACGTTATCGTTTCTTTGAAGCATAACTTTACGATTCCTTTATCGCTGACATACAGATTCTTTATGACCTGTCTGCTAGCTTCGGGCACAGGGCGTGAACTCCAAAGCTAATCGAAAGATTCGACTCTCCTGAGCACGTCCTGGCGGAGGGTAGTGCAGTGACTAAAGCAGTCGTCAATCCAAGGATCGTGCATTCAGGCATCGCGGCGGCGATGATCGTTCTATGGCTTGTAGGGAGCAGTGTGCCCGTCAGCGCGCAGTCTACCTTTGGTAGTGTCGTCGGCGTGGTTCAGGACAAGACACAGGCGGTTGTGCTAGGCGCAACAGTTACGATACGTCGTTTGGAAGACAACAGCACACGTTCTACCACGTCCGACCAGAACGGATCATTCGAGTTTCTGAACCTGAAGCCGGGGACCTATGCCCTTTCGGCTCAAGCCGATGGTTTCGCCGAATTCCAAGTTCCATCCGCCGACCTAACTTCGAGGCAGACGCTAAGGATCGATATCACGCTCGGGATTAAGAGCCAATCGCAGAGCGTGGAGGTCGCTGACACTGTTGCCGTGATTAATACGGAGAATGCGATGATCAGTGACTCCAGGGACAACCAGCAGATCACTCAACTTCCGCTGAACAATCGCGCCACCACAACGAGCCCGCTGGCAGCGCTTTCACTTTCGCCAAACGTGCAACAAGACAGCTCGGGAAATATCGCGCTAGATGGCGCGAGTTCGGCGATGGTGAACTTTTCTGTCGACGGTATTTCCACTGCTAACGTAAGGCAGAACGGTGCGCTACAAGACGCTTACCCATCGCAAGAGGGGATCTCTGCCGTGAGCGTAACGTCGTTTAACAACAGCGCAGAGTTTTCGCAGGTCGGCGATGTTACTTTCACCACCAAGAGCGGCACCAGTCAGTATCACGGCAGCCTGTTTGAGTATCTGCAAAATGATGCGCTCGACGCTGACCCCTATGGATTCAATGGCAAGTCGCCAAAACACTTCAACACCTTTGGCGGATCACTCGGCGGTCCACTGAGCATTTCCCATCTTTACAACGGGAAGGACAAAACATTCTTCTTTTTCGACTACGAGGGAAATCGCCGCTCCACCGCGGTTGCCCAGCAATTTCTCGTTCCTACGCAGGCGGAGCGAAACGGCGACTTAACTGCGATCGATGGCCCGGTGATTTCAAACATCAATCCAACCGCCACAGCGCTTTTAACCTACTACCCGCTGCCTAATGTCACTGGCCAGTCGAACTACAATTACGAGAATTTCCAATCCACCCCCGCACGCACTGACGGAGCTGACCTGCGCATCGACCACACGATCAATTTGAAGCAATCAGTTTACGCGCGCTTCAGCCGCAAGAACATCACCGAGGACTATGCCAACCCGCTGTTACCGAATGACTCTGACAGTGTGCATAATCGCAGTCTGCTCGTCTCGCATACCTGGGCACTCACGCCTCGTCTGCTGAATGAATTCCGGTTCGGTTTTACAAATGTGACGACCAGCGTTGGTTTCCCGATCGAAGGCGCGAGTGCGCTCTCACAACTCGATCTGGCCGGCGTAAATATCAGCCAGCATCCCACCACGCATGCTTTTCCTACGTTCAACTTCAGTGCCGGAACCGGATTTACGCCCATAGGCCGCGACAAGACCGGAGTGACACAGTCGAAGACAATCCAGTTCACCGACAATCTGAGTTGGACGCGAGGCAAGCACACCCTAAAGATGGGCTTGGATGCGCGAAGGGTGAGGTATTTCGATCTGGAGAGTTTTGCCCCCGTGTTTAACTCTGACGATTTCGGTGATTACATTTTCCAGGGTACATTCACTGGCAATGCCTTCGGCGACTTTCTCGAAGGAACACCGACGTCTCTGTTCTTTGCCGTGTCGAGTCCGGACGTGGGCGGAACCGCGTGGCAATACGGCGTGTTCGGGCAAGACGAATACCAGGTCAATAGCCATATAACGCTGAACTATGGCCTGCGCTGGCAGATCCTGCCGGGCTTTCACGAAGACGGCGGCAATCTGGCGAACTTCGACCAGAGAAACAATTCGATTGTCGTCCCCGACGAGCTGCTGGCGTATCTGCAGCAACAAAATATAGTGCCGTCCAACCTGGCATTCCAACAGTCGTTCAACGCCTGCAACCTGGATAATACCGCCTTGCCCTGCACGAATTACGTTACTGCCAGCCAGGCCCACTTGCCGCAGTCGCTGCGCAACGTTTATATGCGGAACTTCCAGCCGCGGGTATCAATTGCGTGGCGCCCGTTCAACGACACCAAAACTGTGATTCGCGCGGGGTTCGGCATCTTTACGATGACCAATCTTGGCCCGCTGTCCTTCAACAACAGCGGCAACCCGACATCCGCGCTGCACACTTATACCAACAGTGGAACAACAGCAGTGCCTCTCATTCGGTTCCCCAATACGGCGCCACCCACGGTAGGCGTGCAGTACGGTGGAGGCGGTCTCGATCAGGGCGTTGATCCGAACTACCGTGATCCGCAAGCCAATCAGTGGAATCTCACCGTTGAGCGTCAACTTGGAAATAACGACAGCCTGCGTGTCAGTTACGTCGGCATGCACAGTTACCGGCTAAGCATCACCGAAGACCTCAACCAAATCCCGGCGAGTACCACGCCATATCAGGCTACCGCCACCAGTCCCTATGTCGATCCGCGAGCGCCTTACCACAACTGGTTCACCCTCTATAGCACTTTCAATGCCGGCGAGGCCAACTACAATGCGCTTCAAGTCGAGGAGAACCACAAGATGTCTCACGGGCTGTACTTCAGTGCGAACTACACGCTGGCGAAAAACCTTGCCAACAATCAAGGCGATACTCCAACTGCTTATGCGGGCGAAGTCAATTACGGAATTCCCATCGCCAACCGCTTCGATGTCCACAGTGATTACGGCAACGTCGAAGGGACGCGTCGTAATCGTTTCCTTCTCACCGGTCTTTACCAGTTGCCCGTCGGCGAAGGCCGTACTTTCCTGAACACCGGTGGTTGGAGGAACGCAGTGCTGGGCGGTTGGGAGCTCACTACCATAACGTTGCTTGAAACTGGCCCTTGGCTTACGCCAAGCATCAGCGACTCCTTCGATCAGTCCAATACGGACGTCGTCAACCGTGGCGCTTTCTTGCGTCCCGACCAGGTCTCGACGAATTTCTACCAGGGTCAGTCGCGCGCGCAATACTTCAATCTCGCCGCATTCTCGCCCACTCCTGCCGGTGCTGGACGCTTCGGCAACGCCGGGGTTGGTATCCTGCAGGGCCCCGGCACAATCGCGGCCAGCCTCGGCCTCGCCAAAGTCTTCCGCGTTACCGAGGAAGTTAGAATGCGCTTCGAGTCCACGTTTACCAACGTGCTCAACCATACAAACTTCGCTCCCCCGGCAACGCAGATCGATGTTCCGTCGACCTTTGGCGTTCTGAGCGCTCCGCAGACGGCAGAAAACGCGGGAAATCGCACCGGTCAACTCGCCTTGCGAATCGAATTCTAGGGTGCAACCAGTCAACTGGCGCACACGGATCGAGTTTTATATGTAAGCGGTCCTAGCGGCGGATCGCCTGAAAGCGGCATGAATAGCCGATCCCGACGAGGTACTCCACCGCAGTGAGACTATTTTTTGCGTGTGTTCAGCTTGTCGAGTGCGCGTTTCAATTCTTCAAGCTTCTGTCCAGCCTCGCCGAGCTTTCCTTCCGCTGTCAGGCGCTGGTAGTCGGCAAGGTTTTTGGCGGCTTCGGCGATGAGCGCGTTGAGATCCGCTGCGGACTGGGGCGACGCGGCGGATGCCGGTGCACCTCGCTCCGGTTCCGCCGGTACTGCGACGGCAGTCAGCGACGAGACCGCTCCCCCCAAAAGGGCCGTCATCGCCGATTCGAAGGTTGGCCCGTACGCGAGCCGATCTTGCAGCGCAAGCACCACCAGACGCAACTCGGGCATCGGACTCCGCTCGGCCTGCAGGTAAATCGGTTCCGCATACAAGAGCGCGCGTCCGGTTGGAATTACCAGCAATGCCCCGCGCCGCACGTGCGAACCTTGTTGATTCCACAGCGTCAATTGTCCGGAAAGCTGCGCATTCTGATCAATTCGTGCCTCGATTTGCAGCGGTCCATCGACCAGCTTAGTCTTCGGAAAGTTGTAGACCACCGACGTACCATATTGTGAGCCGTCGCTGCGGCCGGCAATCCAGCCAATCAGATTATTCCGGTTAGCCGGCGTGAAAGGCAGAATCTCGACGAACTCCTCGCCGGTTTCGCCCGGCAGTTTCATCAGCACAAAGTTCGGCTGCATTGCCTGCGTTACTTGCTGACCGGCCTCGCCCATGCCAACTTCGGTGGCGACGGTCCACAGATCCTCACGGTTGTAGAACGCTGCTGGGTCCGTCATGTGATACAGACCGTAGACTTCCGCCTGCAACTTGAGCAACAACTCGGGGTAACGCACGTGTTTGCGCAGTCCTGGCGGCATCATGGCCGCATCCTTGAACAGAGTCGGAAAGATGCGGCGGTAGGCTGTGACGATCGGATCATCCGTATCGAACACGTAGAACGTGGTTGTACCGTCGTAGGCGTCGACGACCACCTTAACGCTGTTGCGCATGTAGTTGATGGAATTGTTATCCAGACGATAGTGGGTCGAGTACGGATAGCTGTCTGAAACCGTGAACGCATCCATAATCCAGGACAGACGGCCATCGTCGCCGAGCACGATGTAGGCATCTGGATCGAACGTGAGAAACGGCGCTAACGCCGATACGCGATCGCGTATGTTGCGCCGCATCAGCAGCCGGCTATCCTTGTTCACATCATCGCTGAACGGTAGCTTCGCGAGATCGCTTTGATCGAGCGCGATGATCATGCGGCGCAAGAAGCCGCCAAGTGCGATGCCACCGTTGCCTTCGTATGAAGTGAGGTTGTTAGACGCGCCCTGCGGGTAGTTAAATTCCTGCTGCCGGGTCTTCACGTAAACGTCAGTGTTCGTCAACTCGCCGAAATAGATCTCCGGACGCTTCACCACTAAGCTACGCACCGTGCTCTGGACCGGCATATTGCTCAAGATCAGCGTGGGCAGCCCTTCCGCTGTGAACCCATTGACCGGGTTCATCGTGAGGCCGTAGCCGTGAGTGTAGATCAGTTTCTCGTTAATCCAGTTGCGGCTGCTCTCGGGAAGCTTATCCACGTTCAACTCGCGGGGCGCGAGCATCACCTCGCGAGTCGTACCGTCGATTTCATAGCGATCAATGTCGATGTCGGGGAAGTCGTAGTAGGTACGGATTTCCTGAATCTGGCGCAGCGTGTCCTGCAGTGCATGCCAGTCCCACAGCCGGATATTCTGAAGCGTAGCCTGATTGTTAGCCGGGTCGGCAGCCTCGACGGTCGTCTCAGCGGGAAACTCGCGCTGCGTGACTTGGCTCAATCCATAGGCCTGCCGCGTCAGTTCGGTGTTGTAGACAATGTAGGGCTTCTCGCGAACCAGTTCATTCGGTTTGACGATAAAGCTGCTGACGTACCACGCGACTCCTTGAACGGCGACATAACAGACGGCAGCCGGTAGGATCGCCGCGACCAGCCAGCGCCCGCGTGGCATTCGGGCGGCATTGACGGCTGCAATCACCGCGCCAAGAGCGAGCGCTACGCAGACGACGAGCATCCCGGTTAGGGTGACGTGCGCGTCCGTATAGGTCACACCCCCGAAGATCGTATGGTCGTCGAACAATCGCTCGAACCGGCCGATATACAGACGCATCGCGAGGATCAGCAACAGAAACGCAAACGTGATCGACAGCCCGCGCCAAGGTAATGGGACGGAGCGGCTGAGACGCCCCGCGAGTACACGGCTGCCGCCCGTGATGAGGACGAAGAAGACGGCGAGTAGACAGCCAATCACAGTTAGCGAAAGCAGCCAAGCGGCAATGAGCTGCCACGCGGGCAGGGTGAACAGAAAGAAGTTCAGCGGCTCGCCAAAAATCGGGTCTATGACGCCACCGGTGGGGCGGGGCGCGTACCAAAAGAGCGCGAGCGTTGGCCACTCCGCCATCATGCCGGCGCCGGTTGCAGCCGCAATGGCGAGCGACAAGCCGAGCGCAAAGAGGCGCAGGACGGGCTCAACCGGAAACTTCACCGGTCGTCCGCCGATTAGAATCGTGTGACCGGTCGGCAAATCGGAGAGATGTGCCCGCTTCAGAGTTAGGAACGACCCGTACAGAATGAGGAATGTAGCCGCTGCAAAAAGCGCGAAGACTCCCCACTGAAGACTCAGGGTTTTCCAGAACACGTCCCCGTAGCCGAGCGACCTGAACCAGAGCAGATCCACGTAATTCGACAACGCGGTCCGGCTGCCAAAGAAGATGACGGCAAGAACCGCTAAAATGAGAACGAGCCGACGGCGGTGGCGAGGCCGCGCTGCGGGCGTCCGCGGCCAGTCAATGGACTCGGGCATTGCTCCACTCCGTTCTCGTTAACCTCATATAGTTATCCGCATAATACTCCCTCCGTTTTTCGCAATCTGCCTCATCGCTTGACTTTCGCCCCCACCGTTGCTTGTTTCAGTGCGTTTTCACGCGGCGCGAGTCACTGGTTTTCGCCGCTCCGGTAGTTCGACTGTCGAGTCTTCGCCAGGGCTGAGGCGCAACCGCACCCAATAACCGCTCGATAGAGTCTCGCGTTCCTTCCACAGCGCCACCAGGAATCGCACATAAAATGCAATACCAGCCGTGCACAGCACCGTCATTACGGTCTTGAGGAACATGCAGGACCCTCCGGGCTCGGGTCATAGTGCAGGGATGTTGCTTGGAATCACTCAACCCGATCAATTAAGCGCGACAATTCGTAAATGTCGAATAAAGAAATCATAATTTGTTCGTAAAGGTGCACACTCCAGGACTTAGGAAGTGCGTGGGTAATCTCTTGGTTACACGGCCTTTCAGAGCGAAGGTGACAATGGTCGGTGGGATTGAAACGAACGTTTACGCGGCCCAGAACCGGTCTTAGAGGAGATTAATGTCCCCGCCTGCCCGTCAGAATCACAATCTTGTTCTCTCGATCCTGGGCGATCAGCCGCGTCAGTCTTCCATGCGGAAACATCCCGGAGTGCGTGAGCACGAGCAAGCGCGGAATATGGGGACATCCATGATAAGTAAAAGCCAAGCTGCCGCTTTGGCGGCTACGCTGGATCGCACGCCGTTCGTCAACTTATCCACCCGACACCCGCTTCTAGATCTCAATCTTCTAAGCGTCAGGAGACCTCCATCTCTTGACTTTTACTTATCATGGATGTCCCCGGTTTTCCGTTGAAAGTCAGACCCCGCTCTTCGTCCGAGCATGCGGCATGACATCTTGAGAGGGTAAAAATCTAAGCGCGAACGTTACTTGTCGAGCCACTCATCAAGGTCTGCCACGCGGTCAAACTCCCAAATTTCTTTGTCCCTTTCGGTTTTCTCAACGTCACTGATGGCGTCTCGTTCGGCAGCACTCAACACGCCTTTGTCAACTAGCTTGTCAAGCAAAGAACGAAGCCCGACGAGACTGATGGCGACACTATCTTCGATGTTGCTGAATTGGGGTTGGAAGAAACCGCGAGAAGCTGGCTCATCGTATGCTTTATCAACTAACAACAGATTCATTCGGTACCTGTCATCTTTCTTTGACCAGACCATCTGTCCAAAACGCATTTCTCGTGGCGTGTCATTGACGCCTTTTCGCACCACCTGAAAATAAGGCTTCAGTTTTCGAGTTTTGCTTTCCTGTACTTCAGTGAGTTCGACTCTAGCTTCGATCGTCAATCTACCCTTATTATCGAACTCCTCGCTGTACTTGTAAGGCGTGTATTCGGAACCCGCAATCACCAGTTTTGAAATCTTGATATCTTCCACTTCGAACAACTCCCACGAAAAAGTTGTTTCGGGCGCGCCTTCACGGTAGCTGTTTGAATGCTGCCCGATTTTCCAACGCCGTTCTTTGCTGGGGTTGTCAGCATCGGTCTGCACAAATTGCTCGGAGTTGATGAAATCTTCAACGGCGACCGTATCATCGTCGTTCTCGCTCTCAAAACGAACTTGCAATCGGATGAGTTCTTTACCGGTTGATTGTGATGCGAGAACTTCTCGCTCCAAGAGTTCAGCCGTGATTGGAAGCTCTCCCGCTTTCAACTGAACAAGAGGAAAATTGCTGGTCGATGCCATAAAAGTAAGAACTCCTTACTCTCATTTTATCGCGAGCAGGGGGCGGGTGGCCCAGGCTTCTGATCTCGGTGGCGTCACCACAGAGCGGGTGCCCTGTCCTTCGCGCACTTTGCGAAGGGCGGGAGTCGGAAATGCCGCGCCAAGCGGGTTTGATCACGCCGCCACAACAAATCAAAATGGCGCGGGCAGCATCGCCACCCACCCTTGCAAAAAACGCAAGGATGGGGCACCCTCTGTGGGAATGCTGCACACAAACATCGTTAAAAGTTGCCACCCGCCTTTCGGTGCGCTTTATGCGACTTTCCCTTTCTGAGCAACAGGCTCACTCTTGGATTGCATTGATTTGACGAGAGCGGCTGCCGAGGCTCCTTCGAGCGACAGTCCATAGCCGACCTCCCGGACAATGCGCTCTTTCAACGGTTGAATGAAATGTACGCGCGTATTGCGGCGGGTCACTTCGGGGGCCTTCAAGTACAACTTGGCCAATTCCCGTGCCCGGCTGAGCGCCTTGCCATTCGGCACAACTTCGGCAACCACTCCCCATTCATATGCGGTACGCGCTGTTAACGGCTGTGGATTCAGCAGAAACGCCTCCGCTCGTCCTGCTCCAGCGCGATAACTCCAGGTGGTAAAAATTCCATCGCCGGGCGCAACACCCTGGGAGAAGTGGGCCACATCCTCGAAAGTCGCGCCATCTGCCGCCACAATTACACTGGCAAGCAGCGCGTAGTCTGAATGCACGTGGGCACGTCCCTCGATTGCCGCGATGACTGGGACGCGTATGTTGGTTATGTTTTCCAAAGCCTGAACACCTTCATCGTGAACCTGGCTCCAAACGCCGGGATCGGCGGCGTTGCCGAACGAGGACCAATCAACATCAGTAATGAACTCCCCACCAGCGCCCGTAAGGATTACGATCTTGTTCGCGCGATCCTGCGAAATCCGGTAGAACCCATCGACAAATTCCGTGTGAGACTGCGCGGTCATAATGCACGGCCCACCGTTGGTGTGGACTTCAGCAACCAGCACGCCTTCGTCATCTCGTGTCAGCTTTAGGTTGTGATAAGCATTGAAGTAGTCACTCTGAAATTGCATCGTATTCTCCTTATATCTGTATTGCCCTAACTGCGTTGTTTATTGCGAGGTCAGCACATTGCCTCAGGTGGCCACAACGAGACCGCCTGCGGCACGAATGACCTCGCCGGTGATCCAGGCTGATTCGTCTGACGCCAGGAACACCGCCAGCGGGGCGATATCCGTGACGCGACCGAGGCGTCCGAGCGGCGTCTTCCCAGCCAGAACGGCACCAGCACCACCCTCAAAGGTTCCCGCGGCTACATTGCCTTCGGTTTCTGTATGACCGGGAGCGATGGCATTGACGCGTATCTTGCGCGGGGCAAGCTCGAGCGCCAATCCCTTGGTCAGCGTTTCGATGGCGCCTTTCGTGGAAGCGTACAGCAGGGCTCCCGCCACCGGATGCGAGCCGACGATAGAGCTGAGGTTGATGATGCTCCCGCCGTCGGCCCCGAACCGCTTGATCGCCTCCTGCACGGTGAAAATCGCCCCGAGAACGTTGACGTTGAAGTGGAGGTGAAAGCTCTCTTCGGTGATCTCCGCGAAGGCGCCGAAGCGGAATACTCCAGCGTTGTTGACCAAAACGTCCAGTCTTCCGAAGGCGGAATCCACCTTGTCGAACAGTCGTGCGACATCTGCGGCCTTGGACACATCCGCCCCGACCGCGATCGCCTTGCCCCCGCTGTCGGTGATCGCCTGAGCGACGCGCTCGGCGCCTTCCCGGTCGGAGGAATAATTCACGCACACGCGCGCGCCCTCAGCTCCCAAGGCCGTTGCAATCCCACCGCCTATGCCTTTGGACGCGCCCGTCACGATCGCCACTTTATTAAATAGTCTGCTCATATTCACCGTTGTCCTTGATCTGACTCCCCGTACCCCGAACATCCATCGCTGTGAATTGCGCCTCGCGCGTGTGATGTCGATCAACGAAGATCCTCACAACGACCATATCTATATCTATAAATTTATAATCTATATAAGTCGCCATTGCTTGACTTGAGGTTCGGCTCAACTTTAACTAAGGGTACTCTTCTCAGTTAGTTCCGCTTTTCGTAACAAAGTTCTCAGAATATTCTTAAAAAGTGCTTGACGGATTTCTGCGACGTGTTACCATCCGTCGCGAATTAAACCTATTGGTATCCGTCGCCGAGTTCAAGACTCGCAAGACACAGCAGAAGCGCATCCATTGACTTACTAACTAGCTGTAGTAACATCTCACGGGCCCCGGTACATCCATAGCTATTGCAGAGGCCTCCGTTGCCGCTCTGCGGCATCGCGGAGCCGTTGATAGGCGGCACAATGTCAACCCAGTTTGGACAGTTCGGGAGAGTTGTCGGGTGCGGGCCCGGCCTTAGGCTCCCGTTGGCTAACCGCTTCTTGTTTCTCATGATTGGCATGGTGGCGCTGGCTTCTACGTGCCCTGCCAGAGCCAAGACCGTGCCAGCCTGCGCAGTCAATACCGGCACTGGGCACAACTACGCCGGGCAGGATCTGACCAACCATAACTTTAGCGCGGATCCCGCCGGATCGCTGATAGGCGCCAACTTCACCGGCGCAAAGCTCAGCGGGGCCATCTTCACCGGCCAGGATCTAACCAATGCGAAATTCCAGGGAGCCAACCTCGGACCGGCGAAGGGTCCCGTCGACTTCAGCAACGCCACGCTGACAAATACCTGTTTCATCGGCGCAACAATGGATGAAACGGATTTCTCTTACGCCGTCATCACCTGCGCCGACTTCACCGAGACATCGCTGATCAAAGCAACGTTCGGGCCGGTCCAGAACATCGTGATGGGGACCGGCTGCCGCACGCGGTTCAACGGTGCGACGCTGGATGTGCGGCTGATCGGCAACGATTTCAACGGCAAGAGCAACTGGAGCAAGACCGACTTCACCGCGGCCAACTTCCAGAACTTGACGCCGACGTCGTTCAGTCTCGTCGGTAAGGACATCACCGGCGCGAAACTGGGCCAGACCAATTTCACCGGCATCGACATGACCGGAGCCAACCTCACGAATGTTGACTTCACCCTCACCACCCTGATCAAGGCGAAGCTGGATCGCACGGCGATCAACGGCGCTCATTTTTATAATGCGCAAGCGGGGTCCGCGACATTCATCTGCGCCCAAGCGTTTGGCAATTCAGGCGGACAGAAACTTCCCAATGGCACCTCGTGCCCGACCACGCCGACCTCGATCAATCCAACAACCAACACCAACTTTACCTTCGCGGCGTTGAAGGGCGCGGATTTTACCGGCGCTACCCTGGATCACGCGCAGCTCGTGGCGGCGAACCTGACAAGCGCCCATTTCGATGGCGCGAGCCTCGTCCAGGCGTCTTTGCAATCGCAAAACGGACAAACTGGGCCGGCGATCGTACAATTTGCAACCTTCAGTAACGCCAAGCTCAACAACGCTCTTGTGTCCGGGGTTGATTTTTCGGGCGCGACCCTGACCAACGCGATTTTCGACAACACGCTTCTTTCCGGCACGCTGTTCGCGAACGCCACGATGCCGGGCGCTAGTTTTCAGTCTTCGACCTTGCAATCTGTAAATTTCAGCGACGCCATCCTTCAATCGGCGAAATTCAACGACGCGAAGATTCAGGCTCCATCAACCGGCCCTGGGTCCGGAGCGAATTTCTCGTGTAGCCAGTTGGGTGGCGCCGACTTTACTAACGCGAGCATCGCCGCCACTAATTTCAGCAACGCCGTCATGCCTGCGGCAGATGCTTGCTGCAAGGTAGAGGGTGGCGGAGCCCCGTGGTGCGGCAACATCGACGCGACCCAACAAACCTATGGACCGGTAACTTTCCCGGTCATCAACTCGGGCATTATCGTCACTTGCCCGAACGGCTCAACTGGGCAATGCACCGGAGCGCAATGGCAACTCTCGCCCAACTGGCAGACCACAAGTTGCAACAAGAACGGCGTATCGCAACAGATGTGGTCCAAGCCGAATTGTGGCGGCAAGCCAACCGACATCGTCAAGTTTAAGGACCCGAATCTAAAAGCCTGCATCCTCGCGACGCTGCCTGGCCAGACCGAAGTGTATCTAACAACGGCGCAACAGATCAGCCAGGTCAACTGTCCGGGCCGACAGATCGCCGATATAGGCGGCCTGGAGAATTTCATCTCGCTAACAAAGCTGGACCTGCGATCTAACGCCCTGACGATCTTCACGCTGGCCATCACAGCCGGAGGCAAACCGGCGCCGTCGCAACTGCAAACCCTGAGTCTGGACAACAACCAGTTGACCACGCTCGACCTGACGGCCCATCCCGCGCTGGTTTCCTTGAGCGTCTCGAATAATCGACTCGGCGGCACGATTACCCTAAACGCTAATACATACCTACTGATACTGGACGCTTCGCACAATCGTTTGTCGACGGTCAACCTGCCGATTCAAAGCAATCTGAGTTTCGTGGACCTTTCCTACAATCTGTTGACCAACGTCCTCAATCAGTTCTCCCCCAATCTGAATGCTTTGCAGGCGTTGAGCTATCTGGATCTGTCTCACAATGTCTTGACCACCATCGGTTCGATCCAGACCATCGCGTATGACAACAATTCCGACAGTTCCGCCAATTTGAAATCTTTGTTCCTGGCTTGCAATCCGAAATTCCAATGCGGCGATCTGGGTGTCTATGACGGCACCCGTTATCCGGCCGCGTCGTCCAGCCAGTGCTCGGCTTACAACACCGTGACGGGAAAATGGACCCCGTTAAGTACGCCGCAGTGCGCGCCCAACTGAACCATTCACCACGCGTCATTTACGAAGGGAGATTAGTCATGCCGCAATCAAACGCAGGAATGCTTCAAACCCATTTTCACGCCGATTTATCGGATGGACACCCTGGTGAGGATTACTGGGTCTCAGTCGCCGGCAAGCGCTATCCGCTGGTGCCGCATACTCCGGAAACACTCAGCGCCGCCCACGCGCGCTCACCAAGGCTGAAGGCTGGCCGCACTAATTCGGTGCTGACCCATCGCACAGCACAGCCGATTTCGTTGCCGTCGAATACGGTGATCCGGGTGCATCTGCGGCATACCATGCGCGGCTTCCCCAACGCGAAAAGCGAGACCGGCATCGGCCTCTCCGCGCTGTACATTCCACCGTCGGACACCCATCTGTCCGCAATGGCCGCTGACTCTATCTTCGACGCGCACCCGATCGACTATGTCTCGACTGCGCAGAATTTCATCTATCACCACCCGGAAATCATCAATAAAGATAAAGTGGTCGCCGGCATCGTCGTCGACGAGTTCATGGTGGGCGATCCCAATATCGCCCTGGCAATCAATAACGTCGCGACCCTCATGCGCAGCATGGGTCCGGCTACCGAGAGTGGCGGATGGGCCAAACTGGAACCATTCACGCCGCCCGATAATCCCGGCTCCGGCTTCGACGGAAAGAAAACCTACTACCACCAGACTGTCAGCGAGCAGGTCCAAAGCGCGTCGCTCGCGCCGTTGACGCCGTTGATGATCCGGGTGAAGAACGATGCCCGGTTGAAAGGCAAACTATGGACGGTCTCGGAGGGCTCGAGCGTGGTCTCCACCACCGCGCAAGCGCCGTCTCCTGCCGCGCGGGCGGCCGAGGCTCCAGATGCCTGGAACGCCGCTATCGCCAATACCGGCGCCCACGGCCTGACCACGAAGGTCACGATTGCGGACGCGAGCAAGCAGCAAATCCAGATCGATATGGAGAATTCCTATATCCGCTATCTCTGCGGCTATATCCGGTTCTACGACGCGAACAACAACGTGCTGTCGTTGCCCAATTGGAAAGCCGACGACGCGGGCATCGTGCATGACATCGTCGCCGATATCGGCCTGCAGTACGACGAGACACGTTTCCTGGGAATGCTCTCGCCCATGAATAATTTCATGGCCATCCCCTTCGGGCCGCCCGGCGCGTTGTCTGCAAAGGTCACATTTCCACCGAGCGCCGTGCGTGCCGATGTATTGGGATCGGGCATCGGAACCGGCGCCAATCCTTGGCCGAAGACGCCCGCTCTTGGTGGTACGCTTACCGGCGTTTTCAACCTCGGCGTGCCCGCCTTTATGCTGGGCTTCGGCACGGCGGCACAGTCCTATAAGCCGCTTTACGACATCATCGAGGAGCTTACAGCCACCAAGGGCTTCATTGCCGCGGCGATTGCTGCTGGTCTTGGGTTCCTGGGCTATGTCATCGGTTCGTCCGCAGTCGATCAGAAGATGAACTGGAGCGGTTTCACCACTATGGTGGGCTTCCTGTTTAACAGGCTCTGCCTCAAAGGGCTGTTGTATGTCGAATCGATCGTCGCGGCCGAAGAAGTGGCCGACGAAATCCCATTCGCCGGCTGGCTCATGCTGGCGATCAACATCTGCACCGGCGTCGCGCAAATGGCCGAAACCATCATCGAGGTCGCGACCTCGGACTGGAATATCACCAACAGTATCGCGACGACCATCACCACTCGTGTAACGGTCCATCCGGACCCGCGCAGCAAGTCTTTCCCGCAGGGGCCAGCCGGGACTCCGCGCAGTCTTGTGGTCAAGATGATCTATCAGGATCAGGCCCGTCCCACCGTGCAGCAAACGCTGCCGATCCCGGAAGGATCCACTGCAACCACATACACCATCGCGTTCGCCAAAAACACGCTGGGCGGCAACGTGAAGCTAGAGGCGGATTTCTATGTCGGCACATGGCTCGCCGGTAAAGCCACCACCGGTGTGCAGCCCAATGACCGGCTCCACGTCGACGAAGTCACGATGTATCTGGTGGAGTTCCCCGTCCCGCTGACTGCGGACTCCAAATATACTCACGCCCGCATCCTGACTTACCAGAACAATGCTTATGCCTGGATGGACACAAAGACTGCGCCGACCGAAACCATCGCCAGCCGGAACGCCAGCCCGACGGGCAATGCGCTGGGCGACTGGACCGGCCTCGCACTCAGTCAGCGCTCCGGCATGTTGGGCCCGTCCTGGCAGGCCGCAGGCATGGGAATTCCGGACTGCGCCACCGGCGCTACGGGGCAGCTTTACGCCTTCATGAACTTCAACATCCCCGGAACGCCGATGGCCGGCACGCAGTTCCCAAACTGCGGCTTCGTCGGACAATCCCGGCTGATCTATGATCCGTATCCGCCGAAGTTCCTCATGGGACCGAACGGCTGGGTGCTGGACCCGAACGGGCATCCGGTTCCCGATCCCAAGGACTCAACGCTGGGTAACTATTACGTCGATCCGCGCTCGGCTAATCTTCCCTATGATCAGGGCGGCGGCTTCCATCTGCGCCAGATCAAGTTGGACGGCACTACGCCCCTCAACATGGCCAGCGTCCAACCCAGTTTCGGACGCTTCGCATATTTCCCTGACTCGGTCTGTTTGCATCCCTCCGGTCTAGTGATCGGAGTCAGCGCCTCGTTCAAGAAGCTACAAATCGTGAAACTGGCGGGAGGTGCGGGCAAGGCAGACACCGACATTGTCCTGGGCGAGATCGGCGCCGGACCGGCCACCGATCCCACTCGACCAGGTCTGATGTTCCACCCGGTTGCCGTCGCCTGCGCCTATGACGGAACCATCATCGTGCTGGAAGATACCAAGTTCTCTACCGGCCAGCAGATAACCACGATATCCCGGCTGTCGGCCTATGACCTGCAAATGAAACCAGTCAACCGTTTCTTCGACGCGCAGGGTAAGCCCAGTCCATGGCTGTATCTGGCGAATCCAGCGGATAACTACTATCTGGATATGACTACGGTCGGCGACGAGCAGATGACCTATATCTACGTGCTTTATTACACGGGATCGGGAGCTGCGCCGTCGGACTATAACATGGCAATCTACACCTATGGCAAAACGGCTCCGAAGACGAATCCGCTCGTGACCACAAACCAGATCGCGGCTGCCAGACTTGCCGTCGACATGTGGCATTCCGCCTATACGTTGAATTTCGCCATGGTTACAGACGGCAGCGGAAAGATCGCTGGCCCGAAAAACGCAACGACCGGACCAGCCGGGCGGACCGTACCCTCGGTCAGCATGTGGCTGCCGCCCATTCCTGGTAAGTAATTGGCTGATCCGGGCGCTCATTTAGTAGAGACCACATTCGTGGAGGATCTGCGATGAAAGCTGCACATGTCTTCGTGACCGGCGTTGCCTTACTGTTCATTTCGCTTCTGATCCAGGCTCAAGAGCCACCTCAACCGCAGGCGCCCGAGCAGTTATCGACACCTACTCCGGCAGCGATCGTGGGAGCTGAGTCGCTCTCCTGCGCTTATTGCGACCTTCGCGGGAAGGACCTGGCGGGGAAGAATCTGAAAGACGCCAATCTGATCGGCAGCGACCTGCGGGAGGCGAAACTAGCTGGCGCTACGCTGGACGGAGCCATTCTGGTCGAGGCGAATCTGGCGGGTGCGGATCTGACTGGCGCCAGCCTAGGCGCGACATCCAAGGGCCCCGCCGACTTGACGCGTGCAAACCTGGATGCAGCCAATTTCAGCCATGCCGTGCTGACCGGCGCCCAGCTGGTGTTCGCCGACCTCGAAGGAACCGACTTCCAAGGCGCCGACCTGACTGGTGCGGTCCTGGGGCCGCATCCGGACATTGGCACCAGCGGCGGACGGCGTACTTCGTTTCACGGCACCCGCATGGATCGGCGCTGGGCCGAAGCCGTTGCGGCGGCGGATATGCAAGGGGTGATTTGGAACAAGTCGAAAGCGAAACGAAACGCGCCGCTAACTGCTGGAGTCACGTGCGGTGGTTCCAACGTTTCGGGCATCAAGAACCCAGTCTACGTCTCCTCGAGCCAGGGAACCGACAACTCTAACTGCGGCTCGAGTCCCACCACGGCGTGTAAGTCTTTGGTCTATGCGCTGACCCGCTGCACCTCCGGCAGCTGCAACGTGCTGGCGATGTACGATCAATTCGTTCTGCCCGCGACATTGGTATTCGACAGTCGCATCACTCCGGCTGGCGCACAGCTCTACGGCGGCTGCCTCGCCTCGGGGCCGACTGACGGGTTGACATCGGAGATTATGGCGCCACCGGGCGGCGCGCCAGCGGTGAGCGTCGCCGGAGTGAAGCCCGTGGTTGTGCAGAATTTCAAGATCCTCGGATCGGCTGCAACCGCGGGCAAAGGCACACCGGCGGTGACTGCGCAGATCACGCAAACGTCGCAGGTCACCGTCACCAACGGCCTGATCGTTGGAGGCACAGGTGGAACTGGCGCCATTGGAAACAGCCAGGGTCCCGGCACAAAGGGCGGATCGGCGAACCAGAAGACCGGAGGAACAAATCCAAGCTGCACGTTGAGCAATGGCGGGAGTGGCTCCGGCGAGATGAATGTGGATAACCATTACACGAGTTGCAGCTGGCCCTGCACTAGCCCAGGCTGCTGGGGGGTAACTGGAGGTCCTGGAAGTGTCGGCTCGGGAGGAGCCGGCGGAAAGTGGGGGGAGCCAAAGGGGGTGATGTGCCCGCCTTGGACCCCGAATGACGGCAACGGCGGAGGAGGGGGATCGAACGCTCGCTGCGGCACCGGGGGTGTGGCCTCAACCAACATTCAAGGCAGCTTTAATGGAGAAACTTGGATTCCTGGTGTGGGAGGTACAGGGTCAGTCGGCGGAAACGGCTCTGGCGGCGGCGGTGGCGGTGCGGGCGGAGCCATGTGCGGTAACTGCCTTCTTGTCCCGTGGGGATATTCGGGTTCAAGCGGAGGCGGAGGCGGCGCTGGCGGCTGCGGTGGACAGCCGGCAACGGGTGGGCAGCAGGGTGGTGCGTCTTTTGTGCTCGTGGCTACCGGCGGATCTGTACTTACGCTAAATCAGTCTCGCGTAGTTGCCGGGCGTAGCGGCGATGGCGGTCCGGGTGGCGTCGGTGGCAATGGCGGTGCGGCTGGCAGTCATGCCACCGGTTCGGGTAGCAGCGGCTATGGATACCATGGCGGCAAAGGAGGCGACGGTGCTGATGGAGGAATCGGGGGTGGTGGGGGCGGTGGCTCCGGCGGCAATGCGGGACCGTCCGCGGCGGTTGCGTTGGTCAGCGGCGCGAAAGTCGACGGAACTGGCATTGTTTATTACAAGGGCAGTTCGGGCAGTTTCGGCGGCGGCGGAGCTGGTGGCACGAGCGTCGTCTGCCCCTCAGGGCCTAGTGGGAATTCAGGCGTGCTCGGCAGCGTGGCTGAAACCTTGAGCTATCCTTAGCGAAACGGTACAAGTACGGCGCCTATTAAGACCGCTTCAGACATCTGCTCCACGCGCTCGATGAAAAGTATCTGCACTGTAACAATCGCCTGAGCGACGCTGGAGAGTGTGTACTCATTTTCTGACGCCTGCGTTTGCGTTGTCCGTTGCACGGAAGCCAACCAGAAGAGCGGAGCCAATAAAACATAAGGACAGCGCAATTCCTTCGCGGTCGTTTAGCATCTTCATCTCCCTCACCTGCACAGAATCCATTCTGATCAAAGCAGTAGGGCAGGCCGTAACTAGTCGTGCGATGCTGAGGGCTTTCCCGGCCCCAGCAACGCATGGCCCGGCAACGCATCTGGCACGATCTTTCCTTCGTCGACAACTACGGTTCCCCCCACCACCAAATAGCGCACGCCCACACTTGGCTCCATGGGCTTCGCGAACGTGGAGCGGTCGGTGATCGTTCCAGCATCGAACACAACGATGTCGGCATCGGCACCCTCCTGCAATCTGCCTTTTTGCCGGGCTGCGGGAGTCGAACGCTCCAGTACCTCCGCCGACATGAGACTCATCTTTCGCAGCGCGTCCATCAGCGAAATCGTTCCCTTTTCGCGCACGTATTGGGCGAGCACACGCGAGTAGGTTCCGGCGTTGCGGGGATGACCTTCGACCCCATCGCTAGCGATCATCACCAGTGGGTGAGGGATGACTTTGTCCACGACTTCCTGCGTATTGGCGAAAATCAGCACATAGTGCGTCGTGCCTGCGTTGTGAAGTTCTTCGAAACGTTCCTTGGTGAGATGCTCGCCGGTGTCGGGAAGCACGAGGTCGCCGTAGCCGATGCCCAGCTCTTGCTGCCAGCCTGGATTGAAAAGCGCCGAGTTTATCGCGGTCATTCCCGCGATGTAGGGATAGGCTTCAGTAGTCACATCCAGGCCGCGGGCACGCGCTCCTTCGACCATGGAGAGGCACTCCAAAGCGTCGCGCAGGCAAGTGCTGTTGATGTGCACGATGTGCAACGAAGCGCCGGTGATGGCGGCCGCTCCAATCACTTCGCTGGTCGCCTCAATGGAGGAGCCGGGCTCGACGCGGCCCGCACTGCGCATGTGCGTGTAGACCGGTAGCCGACGCTCGGCGGCGAGACGGAACATGTCAATCACCTCCAGCCGTGTTGCTCCGGGCGTGTACTGTATCCCCATCCCGACGGCCAATCCGCCAGCATCAAGCTCTGTGCGCAGGCGCTGCAGTATTCGCTCGATTTGCTCTGGCGTCGCCGGCTGATCGGTTGCAGGGCCGCTCTTGGGCAGGATGTCCCCGGGCGGCAGCGGTGCTCCGAACACCAGAGCTCGCGCCGCGGCGTGGCTGGCGGAAGTGCCATAGTGGATCAGGGAGTGGCCTTCTTTGGCTTTTAAGAATTGGGCAACGTCGGGTGCACCGATTTCCAGTTCCAGCGCGGTGGTTACACCGTCCAGCGCCTTCGCGCGCTGGCTGGCTAGATCCTGGCCATGCTGGTGCAGATCAATAAATCCCGGAGCGACGATCAGCCCGCTAGACGGAATCACCCGGCGTCCGCTCAGGGGTTCGGACGAGATGCGGACAATCTTTCCGTTGCGGACACCGACGTTGCGCACGGCGTCCAAGCCAGTCTCGGGATCCATGACGCGCCCACCTTCGAGCACGAAATCGAACTGCTGAGCTGACGCAATGGTGGTTGATAAGGCCAGAAGAACGAGAGAGAATACCAGCTTGCGCATGTTTGTTCCGCGTTTGGAGTAGCGAATGATATCAGCATGAAGCCCAGTTTTGCCGTGCTCGCCATCGCGTCAGCTGCGCGGACGTGCTGTGGATCTGCGCATCACTAACTCAGGTTCGATGGCAATTTCCGCAACGTACTTCATGTGCCCCTCGATTCGGTCGAGCAATGTACGCGCCGCAATCTCCCCCATTTTTTTCATCGGCTGTCTCACCGTCGTGAGCGGCGGACTGATGTAGGCAGAGTTCTGGATGTCATCGAAGCCCACCACCGACAAATCGTCGGGCACACGCAGGCCGGCTTCCAAAAAAGCGTGGATGGAACCAATCGCAGAAATGTCATTGTAGGCAAACAGGGCGGTAAAAGGCTGCTTACGCGCCAGCAATTGCCTGGCAAAGGGGTAGCCAAGATTCGGTGTAGGATCATCTCCTTCGAGCTGCACAATCAATTCTGGCCGCATGCCAATGCCCAGTTCTGCAGCGACTTCGCAGATCGCGTTCCAGCGGTCGCCCGAATCTGCGCTTAGCGGTGAACCTTTCATGAACGCGATTTTTTCGTGTCCCAGGTCGGTCAGATGCTTCAGCGCGAGCCATGCGGCATGGCGGTGATCCAGAACCACATTGGTTACGCCTTTGATCCGGCGATGGCCAGCAACCGCTACGGTCGGGAGAGGAGGTTGTTCGGTCAACAACGTGTCCACTGTGATAAACCCTTCAACTCCGCGCTCCAGAAGCATCGTCGAGTACGTTGCGAGCAATGTCTTGTCGTGGCGGTGAGCCACTGTAAGAAAGAAAAAACCTTGCTCTCGAAGATACCGTTCCATCCCGCTAATGACGACAGAGCCGTACGCATCGCCGACTTCCGCCACGATCACTCCAATCGTGTAAGTCCGCTTGACGCGAAGAGAGCGGGCAAAAAAATTGGGCCGATAGTTGAGGTCGCGTGCTGCCGCCAAAATTCTGTTTTTTGTACGCTCCGGAACCGAATGCGAAGCTGAGGAGTTGTTCAGAACGGCCGAAACGGTGCTGGCAGTGAGCCCGACGCTTTCTGCGACAGACCGCAGCGTCACAGCCGGCTTGGCGCTTCGATCAGCCTTCCTTTTGTTATGAACTGTCATTGCGCAAATTCGCGGACTTCGCGCCGGCCGTGCGTCGCCGCGGGGGTTCGATTCTCCCTGCGTCCGACTCCCGGATTGTACCTCACTGCGAGCGGCGGCCGGACGGCAGAGCCGATATCACCGCGTCCTCAAGAATATCGATATTTTTGTCTTGACAACGAAAGGCGTTTGGGGCTAAACCTTTCGTGCAGAGTGGAATAGTACAGAAGTACTAGCTGAAAGGCCAGTAAAAGAACGATATTCTTAATCGCCTTCGCATCTCAGGCGATTTTTGGCAGGAATGGCGTACGGCTGGGGAAATCTGATCTTGCTATGTCAAAAACCCGTCTCTGTGGACGGGACCAACTTCTAGCGTGGGGGAACTCCATGATGAGATTCATTCGCTGGTCGCTCGCCTTGTGTCTTCTGCTGTTCGTGTCAGCATCAGCATTTTCACAAAGTAGAAACACCGGCGAGATTCGCGGCACGGTGTCGGCTGGGGGAGCCGTGGTGCCAGGTGTAACCGTCACGCTCACCAATAGAGACACGGGGGAAACGAAGGATTTCGTCACCAACAAAGACGGCATCTACGACACGGTTTCGACGCCGGCGGGAAACTACACCATCAGCTTTACGGCCAAGGGATTCAAGAAGCTGGTGCGCGGTCCTATCCCGCTGCAGGTGGACGTGATCACTGAGGACGCCGCTCTGGAAGTTGGCTCGATAACGGAAACGGTGACGGTGGAAGCCGAAGGCGCGCCGCTTGTCGAGACCGAAACCGGCCAGCAGGGTTCCATTATGGAATTCAAAACCATTTCAGAACTGCCCCAGTCGGGGGGCGGGATCACCGGCGCAGACTGGGCTTCTTTCAACATCTATCTGCCGGGCGCTGGAGGCACTACGAACGGGCGGACCTCGCAGGCCGGGGGTGCCTGGAATGCCGGCGACGCGGTTTCCATCAACGGCAACCTGCCGAACTTCGGCAACTTCCTTCAGGACGGGGCCAGCACCTTACTGCCGGCGAGCTACAACAACGACGATGAGATCTTCGAGAGCATTCAGGAGGTTCAGATCAACACCTCTTCCTTCTCGGCGCAATACGGCATGGGCGGCGTCATGTTCAACCAGATCAGCAAGAGTGGAACCAACGGTTGGCATGGGTCCGGTTATGAGTTTTTCTCGCAGAGCTTTCTAAATGCCAACACTTATTTCAACAATCAGCAGCCTAAGTTGATTACAAACGCCCTGAACCCCACGGGCCCGGAAATTCCTAACCCTGCGGCGCAAGTGCCGTATTTGCGGTACGACCAGTTTGGCGCCTCCATCGGTGGGCCTATTATCAAGAACAAACTCTTTTTCTTCTTCGACATAGACAGGATCGTCAATAACACCGTGGTGAACAACGGGATTAACGACTTTGCCACCGTTCCTACGGCCGCTATGGAGAAGGGTGATTTTACCGGCATGTACCCCATTTATGACCCGCTCACCACAACCGGGTCGGGGGCGACATTGAGCCGGACGCAGTTCCCCAATAACATGATCCCGGCGAACCGGATCGACCCCGTGGCGGCGGCCATTATGGCTTCCAAGTATGGCTGGCCCACCGCAGCGCAAGGGACAGGAACATGCGCGGCCCCTCCGGACCAGAACGACTGCACAAGTAACTACTACAACGCGCCTAAAACTCCCGCCCCGGTTCACCGATATTTTGGGCGGTTGGACTACGACCTGAGCGCGAAGCACCGCATCATGTTCTCAATCAGCCAGAAGGATAACCCCGGGGTCGACAACGGCCTGTTCCCCTGCCCGCTGAATTGCGGTAGCGGGGACGTGGACGGTTGGAACACGCAGGTCACCGAAACGTGGACGATCAGTCCGACGATCGTCAACGAAATCCGGATGGGTTATACCAAGCAAGGCAACTGGTTCCAATCCCAGTCCCTCGGGTTGAACCCCGCAACGGCATTCGGCCTGCAAGGTACCCATTTTAACCAATTCCCCTTCATCGGCAACTCAAGCATTTATGGTCAATTCGGCGGCCCGGACAACGTAAGCGTCTTGTCGCCCGCCACGGACGCCATTTACATCGAGAACTCGTTTGACCCCTCCGAAATGGTGACGCTAGTCAAGGGCAAGCACGTTCTGCATTTTGGGATTGAGGTGTTGATGGCCGAGGGCAACACCACGGCCTGGGGCTCCAACAGCGCCGGCAACTACGGTTTCACCGGACAATACACCGCAGGCACAACCTGCACGCCGGCAAACGGAACAACGCCAGCAACCTGTACGCTGAATACCGGAACCTCGGGCTCGGGCTTCGCGGATTTCCTGCTCGGCAACATCCAGTCCTGGTCCGCGCAGAACGAGAACGCGACCGGAATGCGGCTGAAGAGCCCGCAGGCCTTCGCTCAGGACGACTGGAAGATCAAGCCCAATCTCACCCTCAACCTCGGCTTGCGCTGGGAGGGGAACACGGGCATGAGCGAGCAATCGAATCGCCTTGGCGATTTCGACCAGAATCTCATCAATACCGTCGGCCCCTTCGCAGGCACCCCGGGCTCGATATGGATTGCCCCTCAGGATAACCGAACGACCTTGCAGAAGCCGGTTTGGAACATCTTCCTCCCTCGGGTAGGCTTCGCCTGGTCGGCCAGGGACAACACCGTCATACGAGGCGGTATAGGGTTCTTTGCCTATAACTACAGCATGGATCTCTATGGTGGTGAGGGCGGTGGGCAAATGGGTTTCGGCAATACCTCTCAGGGCAACATCAGCGACCCTCTCAGTGCCGCCGGGGACACGGGCTGGATTTCCGGCACCGGCAACACTACCCCGCTCTATTTAAGCTCGAGCGCTGCGATGATGGCCAAAGCCCTGCCTTACGTTCAGGGCTCGAAGAACCCGGCGTCCTACACCACCAATCCCGTCTTTAGTCCACCTTACGAACCCTATAACATCAGGCCGGGAGAGATCTGGGAATGGAACCTCTCCATTGAGCGCCAGTTCGCCAGGGACTTTGCGGTGTCGGCCGCTTACGTCGGCAGTCACGGGGCGAATCTGCAATACGTCACCGACCTGAACCAAATCACCAACCCGGCCCTGCTGGCCTCGAACGATATATCGGCCTGCAACGGGGCAACACCCGCAACACCCACATCAGCACCCGCGAACGCCCCCATCCAACCTTGCGCGCGCCCCTATCCGGCGTTTGGAAGCCTTTCCGGCTCAAACTTCAACAGCATCTCCAACTACAATTCGTTGCAACTCGACGTGCGGAAGCGTTATACCCGAGGGCTGACCTTCGATGTCAACTATGCCTGGTCGCATTTCCTGGATGACCAGGACTCGGCCGGATGGGGCAGCACGGCCGGGGCTCAGGCTTGGCAAATCGGAAACAATCCCTCCGCTAACTACGGCAACTCGAACTTCGACATCCCGCAAGCGCTCAAAGGGACTGCGGTATACGAACTGCCGTTTGGCATAGGCAAGCCCTATATGAACCAGAATGCTATCACTGACGCTGTGCTTGGCGGGTGGAGCCTCTCGGGGACGCTTATCTACCAGAGCGGCACTCCGTTCACGGTGCAGGACAAGGGTGATAACGACTATTCGCAGGCCGGCACTGCGTATGCCAACCCCATTCCAGGTGTGAACCCCTTTTCAGGCACCTGCACCATTAACGGCGTGGCTGTACCCACACACACAGTGACCTGCTGGTTCAACCCGGCAGCCTTTGAGACCCCAGCCGAGCAGGGCAACGGGGCGTTCGGGTATGGACGCAGAAACACGCTCTTCGGGCCAAAACTGTCTGATATTAACCTGTCTCTGGCGAAGACCTGGCATTACAAGGAACGAGCCGGGCTCACACTTCGCGCAGACTTCGTTAACGTCATGAACCATCCGAGCTTCTCACTACCGGACACTGGCGGACCTAACGGCAATCCTGACGTGAGTAGTTCGGGCGCGGCCACTATCACGCAACTCGCGAACGGGCCACGTACGATCCAACTGGGCGCGCGGCTATCCTTCTAACGGCGCTCGCGTAACCAAGAAGGACGGCGGCATGCCGCCGTCCTCAGCTCTACGCGGGAAGAACGAGAGATACGTCTTGTCCGCCGTACAATCGGGACATGAGGACAAAACAGGTCGTGGCCTTGTTCTGGGTGGTTCTCTGTCTGGAGTTGCTGTCTGTTTCTCAATCTAGCCCCAGCCGCCAGCAACAGATCGAATCACACAACCGCAAGGCTGCAGAATATCTGAAAGAGAACAGACCCGATCTGGCGATACTGGAATTTAGAGCCATTGTTGCCCTCGATCCGAATAACGTGGATGCCCGTGGCAACCTGGGCACGCTGCTGTTCTTCCAGGGAGACCATACGAATGCGATTCCACAGCTCCGCGCTGCGCTGAAACTGCGACCTACCTTGTGGAAGACGCAATCTCTTCTGGGCATCGCTGAGAAACGCACGGGCGACATCATCCGGGCTCGCGGCGACTTGGAAAAAGCGTTTCCAAACGTGCAGGAAGAGAAGATTCGGATCGAGACTGGGATGGAGCTGATCGAAATCGACTCCGGGACGGGCGATCTGGATAAGGCTGCGGTCATCGTGAATGATCTTCGAAAGCTCGAGCCCACAAATGAGGCTGTTCTCTACACCGCGTACCGAATCTATTCCGATCTTGCCAATGAGTCGCTGCTGAGCTTGTCCGTGGTGGACCCGAATTCTGCCCGAATGCAACAGGCGATGGCGCACGAACTGGCGAAGCGGGGGAATACGGCGGAAGCGATCGAGCACTATCGGGCCGCACTCAAAATCGACCCGCGCCTTCCGGGACTCCATTTCGAACTTGCTGATATGCTCGGCACTTTGTCAACTGCCGAGGGCCGGAAAGAGGCCGAAAGCGAGTACAGAGCGGCCTTGCAGGCCAATCCTTTAGACGAGCAAGCGGAATGCAAGCTCGGCGATATCGCTCTTCAGAGAGACGACTTGAAGGAAGCGAATGAACATTACACTCGCGCCCTGCAGTTGCAGCCGAACGATCCAGAAGCCAGCATTGGCATGGCAAAGGTTCTTATGACGATGGATCAACCGCAAAAAGCTGAGCAGCTTCTACAGCATGCTCTCCAGCTCGATCCAACCAGTGCTGTGGCTCACTTCCGTCTGAGCACCGTATACCGGCAAACAGGACGCACCGCGGAGGCCAAACACGAATTAGAGGAATACCAAAAATACAAACAGATGAAGGACAAACTCCGCGAGATTTATCACGACTTGCATCAGCAGCAAGGCACCGACGAAAACGATGTAGCGAATCCAAAGAAATAGTCAAGAGAAACGAGGTCGTTGGACGACACCAGCAATCTCAGGATTGCTTTGTCTCAGAGAACATCACGATTATGAAGACACTTCTTGCGGCTTCGATATTGTCATCGGTTGTTCCACTGATTGCTGTTCTTACTATCCCGGCCGCCCCGGGGATCCCAAAGTAATTTATCTGACGCAGGATAATTTCCTGTGAATTCGGCGATGGGGTAGGACTTCGTTGGGAGAAACCCAGAAACGCTATCACGAACGGAGTCTAGCTGCAAAAGTTTTCGTGTACGGATACGAACAAATAGATAGTGCTTTCTCGGTTAATCGCAGGCTCGAGCAATAGCTTTTATCGACGAGGGTTTGGAATCCAAAGGGATATCCCAAGAGAGCCAAGAACACTAAAACGTTTCTGGTCGAAGCTCTGAACGAGAAAATCGTAGCCAACGAAATGAAGAGCGTATAGCAATCACAAGAAATGCAAGCGGGCATGAGCACGTTCCAATAGGGTGGCTGACAGTGGCACCGTTCGTTATCTCTTTGCCTGAATCAGTAACCGCACGCAAACAGTTGACGGAGATTTTCCAAACGATTACGAGCGTGTCTCGCTAAACGGGAAGCTGCGGGTTCCTGCGAACGGCTTACGCTCCTTTGAGCTTCGCTTGCGGCATGGTTTTGGGATTCGTTCCTCGTTCTCCCTGTAACTCTGTTTGTATATTTATGGAGGAATGATCTCATCACCTGAATCCCTCTCTTACTTCAGCCGAAACCGACCGGAACAAACAACGCTATGCCATAAACGGAAAGCCAATTCTCACGATCGGTCCCCCGCGCGGCGTTCCCCTTCCTCCTCACCCTGCGAAAGCAACTTCTCATTCAAAGTTGAAATACTCTCTACTTAGATTATTTCCGACAAGAAACGTTTGAGCAGGGAAGCGCACTATCCTGCATGGAGTAAGGCATGGCCGATCAGCCCACGAATGGGAATTCGAAGCCGGATGACTCTCGGTCCGGAAGAGCACCGACGGACCCGCCTCGCCTTACACTGCCCAAGGGCGGCGGATCCATTCACGGCATCGGGGAGAAGTTTGCAGCCAATCCGGTGACCGGTACTGGCTCGATGACGGTTCCGATAGCGACAAGTCCCGGCCGCTCGGGATTTGGGCCGAGCCTCTCGCTCTCCTATGATTCCGGCGCTGGCAACGAACCCTTCGGTTTTGGCTGGTCCGTACATCTGCCGGCTGTGACGCGGAAGACGGACAAGGGTCTACCGCAATATAACGACAGCCAAAACTCCGACATCTTTCTGCTGTCGGGAGCGGAAGACATGATGCCCGCACTGGTCGAGAGCAAAGGCGAGTGGATCTTCGACATTTCCTCACGCTTGCTCTACGGCAACCAGTACAGCGTGCAGGGGTATCGGCCGCGGGTGGAGGGTCTTTTCGCTCGCATTGAGCGCTGGGCCAACACTTCCGACGGCTCCGACGTGTTCTGGCGGACAATCTCAAAGGAAAATATTACTACCTGGTTCGGGCAGAATGCCGAGAGCCGCATCGCCGATCCCTCCGATCCGACGCGCACCTTCAGTTGGCTGATCAGCGAGAGTTATGACGACAAGGGCAACGTCATCGCCTACGGTTATAAGGCAGAAGATTCGAGCGGCGTCGATCTCATCCAGGCCAATGAGCGAAACCGAAGCACGCTTTCGCGCTCCGCGCAGCGTTACATCAAATACATCTACTACGGAAATCGCACTCCGTACTTTCCTGATCTGACGGCCGCCAGCGCGACGCCGCTGCCAACCGACTGGTGCTTCGAGGTGGTCTTCGACTACGGCGAGCACGATCCGCAAGTGCCCACACCAATTGAGACTCGGCCGTGGATATGCCGGTTGGACCCGTTCTCGACTTATCGACCGACCTTTGAAGTGCGCATCTACCGGATCTGCCAGCGCGTTCTGATGTTTCATAACTTTCCCGACGACCCGAGCGTCGGCGCGAACTGTCTGGTGCGCTCGACTGACTTGGTGCATGCATCGAGCCCGCCCGCCGATCCGACTCAGCCGTTCTACTCCTATCTGTTGTCGGCTTCGCAGTCGGGGTACACGCCGAATGGCGCTGGAGGCTACATTTCGAAATCTCTGCCGCCGATCGATTTCACCTACACCGAAGCCGTGATCGATGAGACGGTGCGTGATCTGGATCCTGAGAGCCAGATGAATTTGCCCAACGGCATGGACGGCTCGCATTATCGCTGGGTCGATCTGGACGGCGAGGGAGTTTCGGGAATCCTGACAGAGCAGGCAGGAGCGTGGTTTTACAAGGCGAATCTCAGTCCGGCCAATGTGCAATGGACTGGTCCCACAGCTCTCACGCTGCCGCAGTTCGCGCCGGTGCGAACGGTAGAGCAGTTGCCTTCACTGGCTGCGCTCAGCGCCGGGCGGCAGCAGTTGCTGGGACTCTCCGGAGATGGCTTTCTCTCGCTGGTCCAGTTTGATGGGCCCACTCCCGGCTACTTCGAGCGGACGCAGGAATTCGGCTGGGAGCCGTTCATGCCGTTTCAGTCGATGCCGGTGGTGGACTGGAAGAATCCCAATCTGCGCTTCATTGACTTGACCGGCGATGGTTTTGCCGACGCGCTGATCAGCGAGGACGATGTCTTCTGGTGGCACAACTCGCTCTCGACCGAGGGCTTTGCCAAGGCGCAACGTGTACCGCAATCGCTCGATGAGGAAACCGGTCCGCAGTTGGTCTTCGCCGACGGAACGGAGTCGATTTTTCTGGCCAACATGTCAGGCGATGGGCTAACTGATCTGGTACGGATTCGCGCCGGTGAAGTGTGTTACTGGCCGAACCTGGGCTACGGTCGCTTCGGTGCGAAGGTCACCATGGACGGCGTGCCGCGCTTCGACCGGCAGGAACTGTTCGACGCCCGCAGAATTCATCTGGCGGATATTGACGGCTCGGGGACTGCGGACATCCTCTACTTCGCCGCCGGCGAAGTTGACATCTACTTCAGCCAGTCGGGCAACAGCTTTGCGCAACGACGAGTCCTGAGTCACTTTCCCCTGATCGACACAGCTTCTTCCGCTGCTGTGCTGGACCTGCTGGGCAACGGCACAGCCTGTCTGGTGTGGTCGTCTCCATTGACGGGAAACTCGCGGGCGCCGATGCGCTACATCGACCTGATGGGCGGAGTGAAACCGCACCTGCTGGTGGGTGTGGTGAACAACCTCGGCGCGGAGACGACGATATGTTATGCGCCTTCGACTAAGTTCTACGTGGCCGACAAGCTGGCGGGAATGCCCTGGATCACGCGGCTGCCGTTCCCGGTGCAGGTGGTGGAAAAAATCGAGACGGTGGACGTGATCAGCCGCAACCGCTTCGTGACCTGTTATGCCTACCATCACGGTTACTACGACGGCGTAGAGCGCGAGTTTCGTGGATTCGCCAGAGTCGATCAATGGGACACCGAGGACTTCGCGAGTCTCAATGCGTCATCTGCTCCGCCCCAGCCGACCAACGAGAACGCCGCGTCGAATGTTCCTCCGGTGCTGACCAAGACTTGGTTCCATACAGGGTTCTTCTTTAATTCCGACGCGATTTCGACGCAGCTTCATTCGGAGTACTACAGCGAAGGTGATGCGGCCACAGGATTGGCTGGGCTGAACCCGGCGGAGACACAGGTTCTACTGCTACCTGATACTGTCCTGCCGACAACGGTGCTGCTAGCAGACGGAACACGGCTGGCCTACGACCTGTCGGGCGAGGAGATGCGCGAGGCTTGTCGTGCGCTGCGCGGTTCGATGCTGCGGCAGGAAATATACGCGCTGGACGGCACGGAGGCAGCCGACCGACCGTACACGACCTCCGAAAAGAATTACACCATCGAAGTGCTCCAGCCGCAGGGACCGAATCCCTACGGAGTTTTTCTGACTTATTCGCGCGAGTCGCTGGGGTTTCACTATGAGCGGCAGTTGTTTCCGGTGGTGGGCGGAACGCTTGCGAATCCCTCAGCGCCGCCACCGGGAGCGGCGCTTGCCGCCGATCCCAGGGTGACACATGCGATGACCCTGGCTGTAGATGGATACGGCAATCCACTGCAGTCGGCGTCCATTGCTTACGGGCGGCGCTTCCTTGATCCCGCACTGAGCGCGGCCGATCAGGCGAGCCAGCAAACTCTGCTGGCTACAGTAACGGTAAACTCGTTTACCAATGCGGTAATCGAGGACGATGCCAACCGCACGCCATTACCGGCGCAGTCGAATGTCTACCAATTGCTGCAGTGCCAGCCGGCAGCCAATCTGCCGAACTTCACCAATCTCTTCGCCTTTGCCGAGATGCAGTCTCTGGTCACGGCGGCCAGCGATGGCGCGCACGACATCGCGTTCGAGAACCTGAATCCTACCGGCCTGAACGCCGGCCAACCCTATCGACGGCTGCTCAACTCGACAAGAACTCTCTACCGGCCCGACGATCTAGGACAAGCGGCGGGCAATCCGGATGCGCTGCTGCCGCTAGGAACACTGGAGTCGATGGCGCTGCCGGGAAACAGTTATAAGCAGGCGCTCACGGCAGGACTGATTCCGCTGGTGTTTACGCGCGGCGCGATGGCTCTGCTGCCAACGCCGGCAACCGTTCTGGGCAGCACTGGGGTCGACGGCGGCGGGTATGTGGATCTGGATTCGAACGGAAACTGGTGGATTCCTGGAACGCGCGTGTATTACTCGCCTACTGCAGGCACGGCGCTTGCGGAAAGCACGGCCGCGTCCGCGCACTTCTATCTTCCACAGCGCTTTGTCGATCCCTTCGGCAACGCGACGATTGTGGCCTATGACGATCCGCACGACCTGCTGGTGATTCATACTACCGACGCTTTAGGAAATGTTGTCCAGGTACAAAATGACTACCGAGTTTTGGCGCCCACGCTGCTGACCGACGCGAACGGAAATCAGACCGCGGCGCGATTCGACGCTCTCGGCCTGGTTGCCGGAACCGCTGTGATGGGAAAGTCCGGGCAGAACATCGGCGACTCGTTCACCACGTTTACCGTCGATTTGCCACAAGCACAGATCGACACCTTTTTCAGTGCAACCGATCCACACACACTCGCCGCCGCGCTGCTCGGCACCGCGACCACGCGCATCATTTACAACCTGCAACAGTATGTAGAGTCCAGCCAGGCCGCACCGACGAACCCGGCGGCGTGGCAGCCGGTCTTCGCCGCCATGCTAGCTCGTGAAATCCACGAGAGCGATCTAACCAAGGGCGCGGTGAGTCCGGTGCAGGTCAACTTCAGCTACTCGGACGGATTCGGGCGCGAGATTCAGAAAAAGTTGCAGGCGGATCCCGGACCAGTGACCGACGGAGGTCCCGCGGTCAATCCGCGATGGATCGGCAGCGGCTGGACCATCTACAACAACAAAGGCAAACCGGTACGGCAGTACGAACCTTTTTACAGCAATCTGCCTACGCTCGGTCACCAGTTTGAGTTCGGAACGCAGGTCGGCGTCAGTCCCATTCTTTGCTACGACCCACTAGACCGCGTAGCAGCCACGGTCCACCCGAATCAGACTTACGAGAAGGTGGTCTTCGATCCCTGGTGGCAACAAAACTGGGATGTGAACGACACGGTACTCGTGACCGATCCTACGACCGACCCCGACGTCGGCGACTTTTTCTCGCGAATGGACCCGGTCGACTATTCGCCGACCTGGTATACGCAGCGGTTTGGCGGTGGCATGGGGCCGCAGGAGGCGATGGCCGCGACCAAAGCCGCCGCGCACGCCAATACGCCGACCACCATTTACTTCGATACGCTCGGCCGGGCGATGTTAACGGTCGTCGATAACGCGGCGGCCGGAAACTACTCCACTCACAGCCAGCTCGATATTCAGGGATATCAGCGCACGGTCACCGACGCGCTCGGGCGCGTGGTGGCGACCTACGACTACGACATGCCGGGCACGCACCTTCATCAGTCGAGTATGGAGGCTGGCCAGCGCTGGATGTTGAACGACGTTGCCGGCAAGATGGTTCGCAGCTGGGACGATCGTGGACACAACGGGCGCGCCGCCTATGACGCGCTTCGGAGGCCAACCAACCTGTATGTGCTAGGAACGGATGCGGTCAACTCCGATCCGCGAACACTGGCTGCGGAAGTCTGCTTTGAAAAGACAGTTTACGGCGAAGGGCAAGCGGGCGCACAAACTCTCAACCTGTGTACGCGAGTGTTTCAACACTTCGACACGACCGGGCTCAACCAGAACATGACGCTGAACCCTGTGACCAATCAGCAGGAGGCTTACGATTTTAAAGGCAATCTGTTGCGCAGCAGTCGGCAGTTCGTCTCTGATCCGAAAGCCCTTACGGACTGGAACGGAGCGGCTCCGCCGCTCCTGACGGCCTACACCGCAAGTACGCGGTTCGACGCGCTGAACCGGCCCACAGCGTTGACGTCGCCAGACGCGAGCGTGACCACTCCAATCTACAACGAGAGCAATGCGCTGGACATGGTCAGCGTCAATTTGCAGGGTGCTGCCGCATCCACAAATTTCGTGACTGGCATCGATTACGACGCCAAGGGCCAGAGACTGCAGATCACCTACGCGAATGCCGGGACCAATACGGCGTATACCTACGATCCGCAGACCTTCCGCCTGACCGGCCTAACCACTACGCGACCGGCCTCTCCAGCGAACCAGCAGACAGTGCAGGATCTCGCCTACACCTACGACCCGGTCGGAAACATTACGCACATCCAGGACGATGCAGATCTGCAGAACGCAGTCTTCTTTCGTAACGTGCGAGTGGAACCGAGTTGCGACTTCACATATGACGCCATCTATCGGCTCATCGAGGCTACAGGACGCGAACAGTTGGGGCTGGGCAGCACCAACAGTCCTCTGGCTCCGACGCCCACCTCCTACAACGACGTTCCACGCGTTGGATTGCTGCAGCCGGGCGATGGCAACGCGATGGGCATCTACGACGAGCAATATCAGTACGACGCGGTCGGCAACTTCGTGACTTTCATCCACCGCGGAACCAATCCCGCCAATCCTGGCTGGACGCGGTCCTACAGCTACAACGAAGCCAGCTTGTTGAATGCGGCACAGGTGAGCAACCGGTTGAGTTCGTCGACCATCGCAGGCAACCTGCCGTTCGTCGAGAAGTACTCCTACGACCCCCACGGCAACATGACGAGCATGCCGCAATTGCAGGCTATGCAATGGAACTTCAAGGATCAGCTGTACATGACGCAACGCCAGGCGGTAAACGGATCCGATACCGACGGTACGCAAGACCAGGGGCAGCAGACGTTTTACGTCTACAATGCCGACGGCGCGCGCGCGCGCAAGACGACCTTCTCTAGCGCGGGCATCATGCTGAAGCAGCGGTTTTATCTTGGCGTCTGCGAGATCTATCAGGAGTATGACGCGCAAGGAAACGTGACGCTCGAGCGGCAAACTCTACATATGA
>Ga0210391_10000161_pt1 | contig 79716 bp, 66 predicted proteins | sample IncBWC12OmetaG_FD_160573 | JGI IMG/M metagenome (GOLD analysis project Ga0210391, IMG submission 160573) | Forest soil microbial communities from Barre Woods Harvard Forest LTER site, Petersham, Massachusetts, United States - Inc-BW-C-12-O ...
CGAAGAAGGACGAACCGAAGCCTCCTCCGGATGTCATCGTCTTTACGAATGGCGATCAGCTATCGGGCACGTTTGTGCGCGAGGTGGGCGGGACCGTCACCTTCCATAGCGACATTGTGGGAGACATCAACATCGCCTGGGACAAGATCAAAGAGCTGCGTACGCAGACCAAACTCGCCGTCCTGGACAAGACCGTAACGCTTGAGAAGAAAAAGCTGCCGCCTAATGTTCCTCAGGGTACAGTCACGGTCGCCGGAGACATGATTACCGTGCATCCGGATAACAATGCGATGATTCAGCCGATTCCGGTCAAGAATGCGACGTTCATTATCGACCAGGCGACTCTGCAGAAGCAGTTGTATGGAGAACCCGGGTTCTTCGCCGGCTGGAACGGCGCTCTGACTGCCGGCGCCACGATCGTCGAGGCGACGCAGAAGCAGTACACCTTCAACGGAGCCGTTACACTCGTACGCGTGGTGCCGACGGTTTCGTGGCTCAATCCGAGGAAGCGGACGATCGTCGATTTTACCGGATCGTACGGCAAGATCACGGAAGACGGATATATCTCCGAAGGCGTCTTCTATCCCGCGACGAGCATCAAGAGCTCGATCTATCACGCCGGCGCCGAACAGGATTGGTACTTCACGCCCCGCGTCTACTTCCTTGCAGAGACGGCTTTTGACCATAACTTCAGCCAGGGACTGGATCTGCAGCAGATCTACGGTGGCGGACTCGGTTGGACGGTCGTAAAGCAGCCGAAGCAAGAACTGGACCTACAGGCGACAATCCAGTATGAAAAGCAGAATTTTATCAACGCGACCGATGGCACGAACCAGAACCTGATCGGCTCGACCTTTGCGGGCACATATGTACGCAAGCTGCCACGAGGTTTCCTCTTCAATCAGCAGGTGGCCTTTATCCCGGCCTACAACAACACCAACGCGTACTCAGCAAGCGAGTCGAACACGCTGGCTGTTCCGCTCTACAAGAGCCTGAGCTTTTCGATCGGCACACTGGACACCTACCTGAACAATCCGCCGCCAGCGCTGCCACCGACACAGCGGAATTCGTTCCAGTTCACCTTTGGCGCAACATACGTGGTCAAATCGAAATACTAGGGTCTTCCATGGGAAGACCCTGGAGTCCGTGCTGGTCCATTACTTCGAATCTGGAGGAATGGCCGGCGGCATCGCCTTCATTTGCTGGTCGGTCATCGTCTGATTGGGGAGGATGGACGTCTGAGGCCGCAGAGCAGCCGGATCCAGATCGAGCGGTTGCTTGAGCAGGTCGAGAGTGCCTGGCGGCAAAGGCTTGTCGGCGTTGGCCAGAAGCAGGGAGACCTGCCAAATCTGCGTCGGGTTAAGAATCTTGTCATAGGCCGGCATGCCGCTGAAGCGAATGCCGTTGGCCACCTTCCAATAGGTTTCTCCCGGGGGGTCGTCGCTTACTCCGACTACTCCACCCTCGTGCGGCGCCCAAAGCTGGGGCGCTTGAGGATACATATGCGCGGCAAAAGCGGACGGCAGGCCATAGAGGCCATGGCAGGAGGCGCACTGCTGCCGATAGATGTGCGCACCGGATTCGAGATTCGTCGCACTCGGCTCGATCGGCGAGTTTCTGGGCATTTCTTTGTCGATGCGCGCGTGAAGCGGCACACTGACCAATTGTTTTTCCAGCTGATAGGCCTGATCGGCAACGGCAACTGGAGGATGGCCATAGCGAAAATGGAAGAAGACGATCAACGGAATGGTCAGAAGCCCCAGGATCAAACCCAACAGAAATGCCTTCATGCGTTGTTGCGCCTCGATTCAGCAAGAGAATTAGGTGCGGTTGATGATACTTTGATTGCCCAATCACAGGAAAGCAGGGCGCGGGAGGGCTGGCAAGTGCTTTAATACATATTGCAGGAGAATTCTTTGTCTTTTTCATCCCCAGAGGCAGCAGGTAGCGGAGGCGTCACGATTCATGCATTTTGGAAAATGTAAGGGATACGGTTCGTATCCAATTTTGGCCCTGGCCCTTTTCTTAGCGCCAGCCGCAGTATGGGCGCAAAGTACAGCCGATCAACAGACGCCGCAGACGACCGAACCTCAGCCACAAACGCAGACTCAGCCGCAGGCACCATCGCAGCGGGCAGAGGTATTGCGCCAGGCGCAGCAGCGCGTGAATGCGCGGCGCAAAATGAGAGTGGAGCAGATTATCCAGGACACCTACACCCACAAATACGAGGTCTACGGCGGGGGAGGCTATCTGCGTTTCAGTCCTGGCAGCACGTTGCAGCATATGAACGAGGCGTCGTGGAACGCGGGATTTACTGACTATCTGGCAGGCAAGCTGGGCGTAACAGCGGATTTTCGTGGGTACTATGGAACTGCCTATACTTACATCAACGAGTTTCAGGTGTTTCAGCCAAGCATCAGCCAGTACACGTTCATGGGCGGACCGCAAATGCGGTTCGTTGAGAAACAGCACTGGGCGGTGAGTGCGAATGCACTCGTCGGCTTCGGGCACGGTAACTTCGGCACAGGCACAGGCGGGCTCCCTCCCACGCTGATCGGGCTATATCCCGATTCAACCGTCTTCAATCTGAGCATTGGCGCTCCGATCGATTACAACCTTGGGCCCACGTTCGCGGTCCGGCTGACTCCGAACTATCTGATGAGCGACTACGGCAGCCAAATACAGAACAACCTCGGATTCAACGCCGGGGTTGTGTGGCGGTTCGGGCGGCAGTAGCGGTGGGATCCCTCCTTCGGTCCAATGCGGATCGAAGGAGGGGCGGGCTGAGTGATAACAACCCCTAAGCTTTGGCCTTTGTGTCCCGCTCCTTGGCGGCATCCAGCGGGTATTGTGGCTCGGTCATGCGAACCGGGTCGAGGATTTCGGCGATCTGCTCATCGCTGAGCAGCTTCTTTTTGCGGGCGATGGAGATGATCGACTCGCCCGTCGCGACCGATTCTTTCACAATCTCGGCGGCTTTCCCGTATCCGATGTAGGGATTGAGCGCGGTAGCGAGCGACACCGTGCTTTGCGCATAGAAGTTGCAGCGCTCGGCATTCACGGTAATGCCGGCGACACAACGATCGTTGAACTGGGTCAGCATATTGGCAAGAATGGTGATGCTTTGGAGCACGCTGTGGGCCATGGTGGGCATCATGACGTTGAGCTCGAGCTGACCGGCCTGCACGGCGTAAGCGACGGCGGTGTCGTTGCCAATGATCTGAAAGCTGACCATGGCGGCTAACTCCGGCATTACGGGGTTGATCTTGCCGGGCATGATGGAGGAGCCGGGCTGCAAACTGGGCAGATAGATTTCCGCAAAACCGGTGTTTGGTCCAGACGATAGCAGGCGGATATCGTTCGAGATACGGATGACTTCGAGCGCAATCCCACGCAGGGCGGCGCTTACCTCCGCCATGCAGGCATTCGATTGCATGGCCCAGCGCATGTCTGCAGCGGGAACGAGGTGCTGGCCGGAGATGCGCGCGAGATTTGCAATGGCCTTGACGCGGTAGTCGGGGTGCGTGTTGATGCCCGTGCCGACGGCGCTGCCTCCGAGGCCGAGTTCGCGGAGCGACTCGCTGGCCTGCTGAAGAAACTTCTTGCCCTTCTCAATGGCAAATCCATAAGCCGCGAATTCCTGGCCGAGACGAATCGGCACGGCATCCTGCATATGAGTGCGCCCCGACTTCATGATGCCGTCGAACTCTTTGGCTTTGGCGGCGAAGGTGGCGGCCAGCGTGTCGAGGACGGGATAGAGGGTTTCCAGATTCAACAGCGTGGCGAGGCGCATGCCGGTGGGAAATACGTCATTGGTCGATTGGCCGTAGTTGACGTGGTCGTTGGGGTGAACGTGGGTGTAGTCGCCGAGGTTTGCCCCGAGAATTTCGTTTGCCCGGTTGGCGATTACCTCGTTGGTATTCATGTGGAAGCTGACGCCGGCGCCGGCCTGGAAGACATCGACGACGAACTCGGAGTCCCACTTGCCGTCGATGACCTCCTGTGCAGCCTGAATGATGGCGGCGGCGCGCCGATCGTCGATCAGGCCAAGCTCCTGATTCGCCTCGGCGGCCGCGCGCTTCACCATCCCGAAGGCGCGGATGAGCTGTGTATGGGCATTCAGCCCGGAGATGGGATAGTTTTCGACGGCGCGAGCCGTTTGTGCTCCGTAGTAAGCGCGTGAGGGGACTTCAACGAATCCGAGCGAATCTTTCTCCTTGCGAACTTCAGACATGCGTGTGCGACTCCTGTGCTTGATGGGCGGCCTCCCGAGACGGCTCGCGAAGCGCAACGTTTGAGTATAGCGAGTCTGAGCCGGGTTGTGATTTCATGGAACATCGATCGGGCTGAGACATGGACCACACGGATCGGATGGACGCGTGCCGGAAATTCTTCGCGGATCTGGTAACAGCTCACGCCGGTGTTCCTGCGGACAGCGAGCTTGCGGCTGCGTTTGCATCCACGCCCAGGGAACAATTTGTTGGCAAGCCGCCATGGAGGGTCTTCACGTCGACGGGCTATATCAGTACGCCCTCGGACGATCCGGCATTTCTGTATCAGGATGTTGTCATTTCCCTCGGAGGCAAGGCGTCGCTGAATAATGGGCAGCCGTCTCTGCACGCTTTGTGCCTCGCTGCTCTGGCGCCGCAGAAAGGGGAGACGGCGGTTCATGTCGGCGCCGGCACCGGCTACTACACCACGCTGCTTGCCAAGCTGGTTGGCGAAGCCGGCAAGGTGGTCGCGTATGAAATCGACGAGGAATTGGCGCAACGCGCTGTTGCCAATCTCTCCGGGTTTCCACAAGTTGCGGTGAAACATCAGTCCGGCGCGGAGGGGCCAATTCCACCGTGTGACGTACTCTACGTCAATGCTGGAGCGACCTCTCCACTTGCTGTCTGGTTAGACGCGTTGCGCTCCGCGGGGCGTCTTTTGTTCCCGCTTACCGGTGAGGAGGGATCAGGCGGGATGCTGCTGGTCACGAAACGTGAAGGTGGACCCTTTGCAGCGCGATTCTTGTCCCAGGTGCAGTTCGTTCCCTGTGTGGGGGCTCGTGACGAGTCGACAGCAAAGAAGCTTACTGCGGCATTTCGCAGGGGCGGTTGGACCAGAGTGACGGAACTGCATCGCGGCGAGGCGCCACGCGAAAATTGCTGGTATTCCGGCTCAAGCTGGTGGCTTTCCATCGGCTCGAATGCGTAAATGTGTGAAGGGACCAACACCCGGACGTGACTATCGGAACCCCCACGCTTCGCCGTGATCGTCTAATCTAGAGATATGAGTGCCAACGCGAGGCTTGCCGCGGAAGAGACCAGCTTCGATGTTCTGGTGATTGGCGCGGGGCCGACTGGCATGGCATGTGCAATCGAGGCGCAGCGAGCCGGCTTTCGCAGTGTTCTAGTGGATAAAGGTTGCCTGTGCAACTCGATCTTCCACTATCCGTCGCACATGACCTTTTTCACGACGCCGGAGCTGCTGGAGATCGGAGATATTCCCTTTCCCAGCCCCAATCAGAAGCCGAACCGCAACGAAGCGCTGGAGTACTACCGCAAGGTCGCGGAGCACTACGAACTCGACGTGCGGCAATACCGGCTGGTCGAATCGGTGAGCGGAGTGGATGGCGAGTTTGCGGTGCGTACCAAGGATAAGTTTGGGCGCGAGGAGATTTACCGGAGCCGCAAGCTAATCGTGGCGACGGGGTATTACGATCTGCCGAATTATCTCAATATTCCGGGCGAAGAGTTGTCCAAAGTGCACCACTACTACGACGATCCGCACCCTTACTTCGATCAGGACGTGGTCGTGATCGGAGGCAAAAACTCCGCGGCCATTGCGGCTCTCGATCTCTGGCGTCACGGTGCGCGCGTAACCCTGGTGCATCGCGGGCCCGCAATTCACAAGCACGTGAAGTACTGGATCCTGCCGGACATTGAGAATCGCATCAAGAACGGCGAGATCACTGCGTATTTCGCAAGCAGGGTGACGCAGATTGGTACGGACAGCGTCTGGATCGAAACTCCTCATGGTTTGAAGGAGCTTCCAAATGACTGCGTGTTCGCGTTGACCGGGTATCATCCGGACTTCGATTTCCTTACCGCGCTGGGCGTTCGGTTGGAAGGCAAGGACCTGCTTCCGGTGTGCGATGGCGATTGCCTGGAGAGTAACGTGCCTGGCGTCTACCTTGCGGGCGTGATCGTGGCGGGCTCGCGGACGAACGAGATATTCATTGAAAACGGTCGCTTCCACGGGCGGCAGATTGCGGCAGATCTCGAACGCAAACTTTTGGTGCGGAATACGCTCGACGCTGTTGCGCGCTGAAACGGAGTCAGGGGCCAGAGTGCCGAGTAACCGAAACGGTTCGCCATGTCGATGTTGAGACCACGCACAATTCGTGGTCAGTTGATGAGCGGCCTGATTCTGTTCGAAGTGATTGTGCTGGCCGTTCTCTCGGTGGTGCTGGTCCGCGAACAGGGCGACGAGTTGCGCTCGCGCACAGAGCGGCGCCTGGAGTATCAGGCAAGTGTGCTCGCGGTGCTGACCAGCGCGGCGATGAGCGACGGGCAATTTCACACTCTCCAACACGTGCTGAACGCCATGCGCGACGCGCCGAGCATTCGTGCCGTTCAAATCACGGACACACAAGGTCGCACGCTGGTGAGCAGTGATTCCGGCATGCAAGGCAAGCTGATGCTATCGGGGACGGAACGCACTTACCTGCGCGAGTTGAATAAGCCGGAGATCTTTTCGATCGACAAGAAGACGAGCGAAGCCGTGGCGCCGGTGCGCATTGACGGCGTGACGCGAGGGTTCGTCTGGATCTATCCGGACAATTCGCAGGACCGAACGCAGCTGCATAAGCTTTTGGGATTCACACTGCTTTCGGCGTTCTTCGGCATCATCGGCTGCACCATTTTTGCGAGCCTGATGGCGAGGTCCATCGCGCGGCCGCTGGGCGTGCTTATGAGGGCCACGCGTCAGCTCATCCGCAATCCGGAAGACACCGCCTCGTTCCCCCTGGCGGTCACTTCAGCGAATGAAGCCGCTGACCTGACGATGGCTTTTAACCTGATGGTTGCCTCGATCCAGGAACAGCGCGCAGGATTGAACGAGACTTTGGCGCTGCTTGACTCCCTGCTGGCCAACGCGCCGATTGGCTTCGCGTTCTTCGACCGCCGTCTCCGCTTTGTTCGGGTGAATCAATTCCTGGCGAAGATGAACGATCTGCCTGTGAGCCGACATCTCGGACGCACAGTGTGCGAGATTTTTACGGAGCCGGTTGGAGGCAGGCTGGAGGAGAGCATCCGCGAGGTTTTCGAACGTGGCCGAGCGGTACAGGACCTGGAATTGAACGGCGCACCCACGGACGGGTCGTCTCAGACACGCAGCTGGCTCGCAAATATTTATCCCGTTCGCACGGATGGACAAACTGTGCGATGGGCGGGCGTGATCCTGGGAGAAACAACCGAGCGACGCCGCGCGGAAAACGCGTTGCGAAAGTCGGAGAAGCTGGCTGCGGCCGGCAGGCTGGCGGCATCGATCGCGCACGAGATCAACAATCCGCTCGAGGCTGTTACCAATCTGGTTTTCCTCATCCGCAAGGGAAGGCTCGATGCTGAGTCGACGCACTACGCTGAGCTGGCACAGCATGAATTAGCCCGTGTCGCCGAGATTACACAGCAGATGCTTCGCTTCTACCGGCAGTCCACACTGCCGTCGTCGTCCAACGTGTGCGAGTTGCTGGACTCGGTTCTGCTGCTGCACCACGGGCGCGTAGTTTCGTTGCATGTTGAGGTCGTTCGCCGATACGCAGAAGATATCAGGCTATTTTGCTTTGCTGGCGAAGTGAGGCAGCTCTTCGCCAACCTTGTCGGAAATGCCCTGGATGCGATGACGCCCCGAGGAGGAAGGCTGCTATTGCGTGTGCGCCGCGCGCGTGTGTACGGCCAGCCGGGATTACGTGTCACCGTAGCCGATACCGGATCAGGCATAACCGCGGAAGTTCGGCGGCACATCTTCGAACCATTTTTTACGACGAAGGAGGCGACAGGTACCGGGCTGGGGCTGTGGGTGAGCTACGAGATCGTCGTCAAGCATCATGGAACGATTCAGGTGCGCAGCCGCGCGGGGGGAGGAAACGGGAACAGCGGAACCGTCTTCACGGTCTTCTTCCCGTTGGGATCCGAAGATGCAGTTGCCGAGGAGAAACACGCATTGGACGGCGTTGAAATAACGGGCTGATTTGTGCCGTTAATTCACCGGCGACGATGGATTGTCTTCCACTGCAGGCGTGTTCCACGCTGATCTTGATGTACCCGCCGGAGTCAGGCCCTTGAGCGCGCAGCTCGAAGCATGGTTGGCTCCGGAATATTTTGATTGCGTCACATGGAAGCGGTGCAGCTTGAGGTAACGCACGCGCAACCCGCCAAGGGTGGCGGGCATGGACTGCGGAGCGCGGTTGAGATCGACCAGCACCAGCAACGACGGTTCCGCGGGATTATCCTGACTCTGCGCCACGCCGACGCCGAAGATCGCAGAGTCAGTCATCAGACGCGGAGCATATTCACGCACAACTGCGGCAGCTCCTGCCAGCGCATTCTCAGAAAGATGAATGCCGCTCGATGTCAGTGGAGCGGCCGGCGCGAGATTGCGCGCGAGTGTCGCAGCATCTGTTGGGATCAGCTGCGTGCGCAGGCCGTCGAAGGTTTGTGGCACATCGACATACGGCCTGGACTTATCTGCATACAGGATGAGTGTAGCTTCTCCAGGACTGTCAAGGCTTTTGCCCGCAGCGATTGCCAGTATGCCCGTCGCGGGATTGATGAGTGATGCGCCAGTGGTCTCCGCGACAAACTGCGCCCGCGCCATTGCTTCGGAAGGAACAGGCAGGTTCGGCTCCGCAGACTGTGGAGCTGCGTCGTAGCGAATGCAGGCCACCTTGTGTGGAGTGGAAGTACCCACGATGCTCAGGCGACTGCCCGCCTGCGCGCCCAGCTCGCGAAGCACATCGCCGATGGGGTTCGCCACGCTCAGGCCATTGCCATCACCGTCCGTTCCGCCCGCAAAAAACAGCCCGACAGGCTGCGCGTTGCTGGAGTCGACGACTAGCGCACCGGAGTCGCCGCTGTCTGAGAAATTGTCCCCCGCGATGCCGATCTGGCCAGTGAAGATTTTGGAGTAGTAGGGCTGCGTCTCTGCACAGTCCTTGAAGTAGTCAATCCTGACGCTCAAATCGACGGTCTCGACGGTGGAGCAGGTGAGTCCGGTCGTTCGGCTGCTCTTTGCCAGCTCGATGCTCCCAAGGTTGCTTGAGTTGAGTGCTTCTCCGCTTCCAGCCACGGGCGGCGCGGCCCCGAGCGGGCTATTCGGTCGTGAGTTGGCCCTAGGAGCGTCAAGCTGCAGAATGCTGCCAGTGGGATCGACGGCGCCCGAGACAACCGCTGCAAGCGCGGCGTCTACGTTGCTTTGAGCAGTCGCCAGCGGCACGTAATACTTGAGAGAGCCAACCGGACGCAGCGTTGAGCCTGCATGGCTCAGCGGTATGCAGCCATTGTCGATCAGGCCCGGTTCATCGATGGTGTCGCCGATGAGTGCCTGGTCCGACTCCGCCAGCACGTGATTGTTACTCAGGATGTATTGATTCCGGGCGGTGTCTTCCACCAGCGCGCCCAGCGTTCCGCCGCAGCAGTCAGCGATGTAGGGTGTTCCGGAGTGATCCTGGTAGGTGTCGTAATCGTTGTCATTGCCGCCGGATGTGCCGAGGGCGATTATCCCGGATTGCGCCGTCTGATTCGTCGAAGGATTGCTGTTCAAACCTTCAGTATTCAGCAGAATCTTAAGCGGGGATGTGGCCGTGGTTCCATTGACCGACGCCGCCAGATAGACGGCGCTGCTCGTAGAAAGGGAGGGGGGCGCGGTGTAGCTGACCTTGCAGCTGGTGAACTGATCCAGGCTATGCTGGCAGGTCATATGGTCGATCGTGCCGAAATTCACTGCGCCGTCGCTGGCTGCTTTCTCGGTGGGCGATGAGCTTAAGGACCACTCGACCGAGCCAGCATTGACCTCAGCGATTTCTGCGGTCGCTTCCAGTGTTCCGCCTGCAGGGAGAGCTGCGTTTTCGGGAAGCAGCGATTGCACAAAGCCCGGAGTCACCTTGATAACGGCGGCGGCGGTCGCGGAGGGATCGCTCTCCAGGCGCGCCAGGATGCGGATCTGAACACTGTTGCGGGAAAGAGCGTTGGGTGGCGTGTAGGTGCCAGCAGCGTCGATGTGGCCTTCGCCCAATGTAGAGGCATTTTCTCCTCCTGCGATGGACCAGTTCACGGCAGCGAGTTCACCCGATGGCAGCAGCGCTGTGAACTTTGCCTGTCCGTTGGAAGTGATGGCCGTAGACGATGGCGTAATCGAAACGGCGCCGCCATTCGCACTCATCCCTGCTAGCTGTCCGGTGCCGCATCCAGCGGCGAGCAAGAGCAGTGAAGAGAGCGCAAATGCGATGTGCGGCTTGAGTCGCTTCAACATACGGCGTTCGTGGCAGGGGGAATGCTCCGTCACCATCTTAGACCCGACAAGCGGCGGACGGGTCAACAGATTCTCACAATTCAGCCTCAGGAGATCACCCGGCGGAGAAAGCCCTTGATTCCGAAACCGCCCAGGACTGCGAGGGAAAGAAGAAGGGCGGCGACGATCATCGGCGAAGGCATGTGTGGAACTCCCGGAGTGAGCGCCGTGCGCAGGCCTTCGCTCATATAGACGATGGGGTTCAGCAGGACAACAAATTGTAGCCAGCGGACGTGGCTGAGAACCGCCCAGGGATAGTAAACGCAACCCAGAAACGTAATAGGGATAACGACAATCGAAAAGACCAGCCCGATCTGTTGAGGTTTCACATTCGAGCCGATGGTGAGGCCGAGTGCGCCCGCCACCAGGCTGGCGAGGATAAGGGTGGTGATGAGCATGGGCCAGTTTGCCACGTGCGCGTGTACTGGAGTCGCCGGAATGAAATACGCGAGAGGCAAAACAAGCAGTGCTGCCAGGATGCTCTGAATGGCGCTGAAGCAGATTTTCTCGATGGCCACGGCAGGAACAGGCAGAGGGCACATGACGCGATCGTCTATTTCCCGCGTGACGCCAAACTCCTGAGAGAGCGGCAGCGCAACGGCCGCGATCCCGCTGAACATGATGGCAACGGCCATCAGGCCGGGCAGCAGCACCGTTGCAAAATTTGCTCCGCCTACAGTCCCGGCCTGACCAATGTGCGGAAAAACGTAGGTAAAGACAAAAAGAAACAATAACGGTTGCATAACCACGCGAACGATAAACGGGCCGAGCTCACGGCGCATCACGCGCAGATCGCGCTGTAACAGACCCGCAAAGGCGGTGGCGTACGGCACATTTTTCCCAGGGCTCATCAGGGTGTTATTCACGCAACTCTCTCCCCGTTAGCCGGATGAATACCGTCTCAAGGCTGGGTTCGTTGATAGAGATGTCGCGTACGCCATAGCCAAGCGCCGCCTGTACGATCTCGGGAAGCAGGCCATCAGTTCCGTGGGCAAAGATGCGAAGGCCGCCGGGCATCGCTTCTATACTCTTGATTTGCGGCATGGAATTCAATTTGCCGACGAGTAGCCGCGTGTCCTCGCTTTGACGCAACTCCAGTTCGATGACGGTGTCCGCGCCCAGGGTAGTTTTCAGCCGCTGCGGCGCGTCCAGGGCAAGCAGCTTGCCGTGATCGATGATGGCCACCCGGTCGCACAATTCGTCCGCCTCTTCCATGTAGTGCGTGGTCAGCACCACGGTGATGCCTTCCTGGCGCAAAGCGCGCACAGTGTCCCACATGGCGATACGGCTTTGTGGATCGAGGCCGGCGCTCGGCTCGTCCAGAAACAGCACGGCCGGACGGTGAGCGATAGCACGCGAGATCTGCACGCGTTGCTGGAGCCCTCCTGAAAGCTGCGAAGGAAAACTCTCGCCGCGCTCGTGCAAGAGAAACTGCTTCAGTAGCGTATTCGCGCGCTCCCGCGCTTCAACGCCGCTGAAACCGAAGTATTTGCAATGGTAGTAGAGATTCTCAAAAATGGTCAGTGAACGGTCGAGCGTGTTGAACTGCGGAACGACACCGATGTTTCTGCGCGCTGCCGCCGGCCGTGCGACCACATCGATACCGGCGATGGAGACGCGGCCACTGGTTGGCAGAGTGCGCGTGGTACAGATGCCGATGGTCGTGGTTTTGCCGGCGCCATTCGGCCCTAGGAGGCCGAAGATCTCGCCTTGCTCCACAGTCAAATCGATGCCATCGACTGCGGTTATGCGCTGATGTTTATCCTGGTAGACCTTGGTGAGGTCCGCAATTTCAACGATCACAAATGCTGTGCCTGCCTGCGGGGACGTCTAGGTAGGCACCCGGTGCCTGCTTCCAGTATACGGCGCACATGCGTGGCGTGTTGACCACAGAGACATAAGGAGCGCAGTTGGTTGGGACTGTCAGGCTTCGGAGCTATCTCAGGCAGCGCTGGACTTGCGACCTTGCGGCGTTATTAACGGAGCACTGTTATTGCTCGCAGGCATGATCTTCAATTCGCCGGCGTGCGCAGCCTTCAAACGGCGCACTTCGCGCGCACTCAGGGGGAGCAAAGTTAGTGGCGAGTATGGAATGTGTGTCCCGCAGTCGAGGCATACTTTGTAAGTTTCTTCCTGCAACGTGAACACACGGCTTAAATGGTAGTGGCGACAGCCACGAAAAATGCCGTAGAAAAAGTTGAAGATCATGGGACTGCCCTCTTTTTCGCATTCAGGTTTCGCAGCCATGGCCGATAAACCCAGGCGAGGTGCGGCACGGAGCACCACCGCGGGTTAGATGTTGAAGCGGGTGAGAAGTCGCTTTCTGGGTGGAGAATTCACAATTCCATGCCAATGACCAGCTTCCCAAAGTGCGAGCCGGCTTCCATCGTCTTCAAGGCATCTTGCACCCGGTCAAAGGCAAATACCTGATCCACCGGGGGTTGCAGCGAATGCATCGCAATGGCCTTGTTCATTTCCTCGAAATCGGCGCGCGATCCTACATAAATGCCTTGGAGATGGACCTGCTTGTGCAGAAGCGGACCGATCTGCAGCGGCTCAGTTGACTGGCTGAGCACGCCGATTTGCGCGACCGTTCCGCCAACGCGAACCGCCTTGAGCGACTGGGCAAACGTGCCTGCGCCCCCAACTTCGACAATCAGGTCCGCGCCGACGCCATTGGTTTGCTCCAGCACCCATTTGCCCCAATCCGCAGTGTGCTTGTAGTTCACACCCGAGTCGAGGCCGATTTTTTGTGCTCGCGATAGCTTTTCGTCGCTGCTCGATGTACCAAGCACGCGTGCCCCCAGCAATTTCGCAAACTGCAGCGCAAAGATGGAGACGCCGCCTGTTCCCTGAATCACAACCGTGTCGCCGGACTTTGCGCGGCCTGCATGCACGACGGCGTTCCACGCTGTGACTCCGGCACAAGGGAGAGTCGCCGCCTCTTCCCAACTCAGGTGTTCGGGAATCTCGACCAGTCCGTTCTCATCGAGCGCGACGTATTCGGTAAGCATGCCATCGATGTCGCCGCCGAGCGCGCCGCGCTGTTTGGCGGCGTCGGGCGGGCCCTCGATCCAGTTCTGCATGAAGATGCCGGCCACGCGCTGGCCGATCTTCACCCGCTTCACGCCATCGCCGAGCGCTACGACTTCGCCGGCACCATCGGAGCAGGGGATTCGCGGCAGTGCGAGTCTGGGATTGTACTTGCCGAGTACCATCATCAGGTCGCGATAGTTCAGCGAGACGGCACATATCCTGACCAGAACCTGCCCGCGAGAGGGCTGCGGCGCGGGCCGTTCTACGAGTTCCAGGCTGTCGATGCCAAAGGACGGAATTTGCCAGAGCCTCATAGCTTCTCGATTACGAAAGTAGTGCTCGTTTTTCTCCCTTCGGCTGAATATCTCACGAACGCGGCGGCCTTGGCTGTAACATCAAACTATGGCCAGAGGGTGGGAAAGCAAATCAGTGGAAGAACAGGTTGCCGATCGACAGACTGACAGTGAGAATGCGCCGTCAACTGCGCGGCAAGCCTCCGCCATACATGCAGACCGGCAGCGCCAGCGTCAGGCCCTGGAACTGCAGCGCGAACGGATTCTGGATGAGCGAACTTCCAATCCTCATCGGCGCGCTGCTCTCAATGCGGCTCTCGCCGACATCGAAAAGCGGCTCCAGTCGATCTCCTAACGCCCGTTGCTACCATTCTTTTGTCAGTTCTCATTGCTGTTTGCGATTGAAGAGCAGAGAATTCGCCTGGTCAATCGACGTCATCACCATTCGAGCAATATTGACGTGGGCTGGCCGGGTTGCCGACCAGACGATTGCATCGGCCACATCCGTGGGCGTGAGCGGAATGAGCCCCTGATAAACCTTCGCGGCGCGTTCGGCGTCTCCATGGAAGCGCACGAGGCTGAAATCGGTTTCCACCATGCCGGGATCGACGCTGGTGACGCGTACCGGTGTTCCCAACACGTCCTCGCGCAAGCCATCGCTGATGGAGAGTTCTGCCGCCTTGGTTGCGCAATAGACTGCGCCATTGGGGTAAGTGATCTCACTTGCGGTCGATCCGAGATTGATGACGTGACCTTTGCCGCGCTTGACCATCCCCGGCACAACGGCGCGTGTTACGTAGAGCAGGCCCTTGACGTTGGTGTCGATCATCTCGTCCCAGTCCTGCGTCTTGCCTTCGTAGAGCTTTTCCAGACCGCGACTTAGTCCGGCGTTGTTCACAAGAATATCGATGGCTTGCCATTCGCTGGGCAGATTTGCAATTGCACTCTCAACCGCGGCGCGGTCGCGGACGTCGAGTGGAAACACATGCACGCCCTCCGCGCCAACTGAAAGCAGTTTTGGCTTCGCTTCTTCCAGCCGATCCATTCGCCGGGCTGAGAGCAGGAGCCGCGCGCCTTCCTGAGCAAAGGCGATAGCACATGCCTCGCCGATGCCCGAACTTGCGCCGGTGATCAAGACAATCGAGCCGTTCAGTTTTCCCATGACAATATCGTAAGTCACTTCGCGTCGTCTGTGATGCTCTGCGTGAGCCGGTAATAGCCGGCGGCCCAGTCCCGGTCTTTCATGCCCGCCTCGATGGCCATCCGAAGTTTTTCTTCGAAGGCATCTGCCAGCGGTGTCTGTACGCCGGCAGATTCGGCGGCGTTGCGGAACAGGCGGATATCCTTCTCGCCAAGCGAAATGGTACCGCCGGGCTGTTGCGGAGGATCGAGCATGATCTTGCCGTAGCTTTGATAGAAGGGCGATTGAAACAGCGCGCTGTTGATTGTCTCGAGAAAGATTCTGGGGTCGATACCAAGAGCTTCGGCATAGACGAGCCCCTCGGACAACGACGCGATCATCGCTGTAATCAGAAAATTCCCGCCCAGTTTGAGCGCGTGAGCGCTCGAAGGCCTCTCCGAAACGATGGTGACGCCGCGGCTGAACGATTCGAGAAGAGGCCGGATCTTCGCTATGGTCGACGGGTTGCCTGCGGCTGTCGTCCAAAGGCGACCTTCTTCCGCAATGTTGGGGCGGCCGAACACCGGCGCTGCCGCAAAATCGCTGCCAGTGGCACGGTGCGCTTCGGTGAGACGGTCTGAAAGCTTTACGCTAATGGTGCTGAGCGAAACATGAATGCCATCCGGTGGCATAGCCGTGAGGGCGTTCGCCGTGAACATCACGTCTTCGAGCGCCGCATCGTCCATAACCATGGTGAAAGCGACTTCGGAGTGGGCGACCGCTTCGGCTGGCGAACTGGCTACAGTCGCGCCCAGCGCCTTGAGTGGCTCAGCACGCGCAGGCGTGCGATTCCAAACGGTGAGTTTGTGACCCGCGTTCGATAAGTGCCGTGTGACGGCGCTCCCCATTTTTCCCAAACCAAGAAATGCAAGGCGCATGTAAATTCCTCGTCTTCCTGACGATGATTTGGATGAAAGAGACGCGGAGCGGATTGCAAAAAGAAAGGCCGCCCGTGAAAGAGCGGCCTGAAGTCTTTTGCAACCCGCGTTATTGCTGCGGGACGTTCGAGACGCCAGTCGCATACGGCTGAGGCTGTCGCGTTTGCGAAGGCGCAGAGTTCATCGACATACCACCAGAGGAGGGAGCGGTTTCCTGGACGCCGATGGCGTTGCCGGAGACGACAAGTTGCACGCGACGGTTCTCTGCGCGTCCAGAGGCGGTAGAGTTATCGGCAACCGGATCGCTTTTGCCATATCCGGCAGCGCTGATGCTGGGCTGCGCGACGCCTTCGGCAACGAGGTAATCGCGAACTGAACCCGCTCGCTCGTCTGAAAGCTTCTGGTTGTAGTCATCCGAGCCGATGTTGTCGGTGTAGCCCTCTACCTGAAGCTTCAGGTTGGGATAGGACAGCAGAATGCCGGAGACTTTCGCCAGTTTTTCGCGCGCACCCGCCTTCAAGGTGTACTGGTTGAAGTCGAAGAGCACATCGGACATATTGACAATCAGTCCGCGCGCGGTTTCGCGGGTTTCCAGCACGGCATTGAGTTGGTCCTTCAAGCGCTCGCGCATCTGCTCTGTCTGATCGACAGCCTGTTTTGCCTGCTGCTGTGCTGCGGTTTGATCGGCTCGGGCCCTTTCGGCGGCAGCCTCCGCCTGAGCGGCGCGAGCTTCCGCTTCTGCACGCCTGGTGGCTTCCTGCTGTGCAGCGAGGGCGGCCTGCTGCGCTGCCTGATCGGACTGCTGTACCGCCTGCTGCGCCGCCTCGCGCTGGCGTTCCTCGTCCTCCGCTTTCATCTTCCGGATGCTCATGATGCGGGCATCTTCGGCAGCCTGCACAGCTTCACGCGCGTAGGTGATCTCCTGCTTGCGTTCGCTCTTGTGTATATCCATGTCCTGGGCGTTCCGCAGGTCCTGTCTGGCAGTGGATAATGTATCCGCCGCGTATTTGCCCGCGCCGGCCGCCTCCGCGATCTGCACGGCATTGATGGCCTCATATAACTCAAGCGGAGACCGGTCGTCGCGTGTGATGGGGTTGAGTATGGTATGCTGGCCGGCGGTCTGAGAGTAAGCGCCGCGCGGCAGAAGAGAGAAGTGCGCGTTCACAGTTTCAAGAATGCCCTGGGTTTTGTCGGGAAGCGGATAGTTCTGGAGCACAACGACATCGCTGGGCATGGTGACTGCATAGTAAGGTTCAGCGGTGACGATCAGTCCGTATGCCTGAAGATCAGTGGTGACCGTGATCTCGTTCTTCGAGCCCGCAGGCAGCACTTCACCCAGATTTACCGGGCGGCCCTCAGGAGTAATGGCCCAGAGAACATAGGTAAGATACTCGACGCCGAAGCTGTTTGCAGGGACGAGTCCTTCGAATTTCGCATCGATAACCATTCGCCCCCGGCGGCTTTCAACGGTGGCCGTGCCCCTGCCTTGCGCAAGCAGGCTCGTACCTTGAAAGCCAATCTTCGTGGCACCGCTGCGATGGAAATAGTTGATTGCTGGAATATCCCGGCCGACGACGGTGATCTTATATACGTACCCGCCGTCTCGCATCTCCGGCTGCGGATATTGCCGTTGGCCCTGAGGCCACTGCTGTGTGGCGGTTGGATTCATCTCCTGCGCGGACGCAATGCCGCACACGCCGCAGGCAAACAGTGTCAATAACTGTAACTGTGACTTTTTCATTTTCCTGAACTCCTTTATCGTCTTGCCAAGAGGTGGCAGGCATTGGCTGCGTCACGATTAACGAGGGCAACACAAACACTCGTCGTTCAGTGACGAACGCTTAGGGAGTTAGATGGAAGATGGCTTACAAGAAACAGTACGCGCTGGAAACAAAAAATTTGCCTTCCCGCAATAAAAATCAGTCTTGCGGGGCAACCAATCTATGTGCGATGGCAAACATCGCGAGCTCGAGACGTGTCGACACCCCGGTCTTGTCGAAGGTATTCGAGAGGTGCCGCTTGACCGTTTCCTCGCTCAGCCCAAATTGTTTTGCGATGTCGCGGTTGCTGCAACCTTCGACGATGCAGCCGACGACCTGCATTTCCCGCGGCGTAAGACCGAAGGTCTTGCGCTCAGGCACAGCCGCCTGCTTCATCAAGTCGTGCAATGCGCCCACCAGGTTCACGACCCGGCGGCCGCCGATCCAGTAGTCGCCGGAGACAACGGTGCGGATAGAGCTGGTGAGGTGGTCGGTGAGGGCGTCTTTGAGCACGATGCCGCGCGCGCCAATTTGCAACGCCTCGATGATCTGCTGCGTGGTAATGGTGCTGGTCAGCAGGATGATCTTGACGGTCGGCGAACCGCTCATGATGGCCCGCATTGCCTCCAGTCCGGGCAGGCGCGGCATCGAGAGGTCGAGCAGCAGGATATCCGGCAATAACTCGAGGGTCTGGGTAATGGCTTCGTCACCGTCTCCTGCCTCGCCGACTACGGTAAATGCCTCATCGGCCTGCAGCATGTTGCGCACGCCGATGCGGACAACAGGATGATCGTCGGCGAGAAGGATCCGGATCGCAGGAGACACACGTTGTCTCGCCGGAGGAAGCGGGCTCTTGGTTGTTTTCGTCAGGGGAGTCATATTCATAGCTTGGCCATAAGGATACGCTGCAACTGGTCACAAGAGGACAATAAATTGTCGACTAATTGAGGAATATCTTCTGGTTCGTAAACTCCCAGTTCCAGCGTGGCTGCCGCTGCCGCCAGTTTCTGGGCGCCTATCATGCCTGCGCCCCCTTTTATGGCGTGGGCGATCAGGCGTATCGAGGCCAAGTCGTTTGTCGCGCTCGCGCTCTGTATTTCTGCCGCCCGGGCGCGGGCATCGCTAAGGCACGTCTCGTAGATTTCCCTCACGGCCTCTCCGGGCATCATTCGCAGCAGTTTCGCATAGATCGCTTCGTTCAGATCCTCTTGCGGGTCGGGTGCGAGGGCAGGCTCAGACGATCCGCTTTCCTGCGGCAGCAATGCCGCCTGCAGAGCGGCAAGATCCAGAGGCTTTTTCAAAAAACCGTCGTAGCCTTCTGCCGCATCAGCAGTTGCACTCATCGCCAGCAATGTCGCTTGCGGAACCGCCGCCCGCAGCGCGACTGCCAGATCCCGCCCACAGATCCCAGGCATGCGCAGATCCGCCAGCAGAACGGAAGGCAATGCGCCCGGCTGCAACGTGCCGAGCATTTCGATTGCCGCTGCGCCATCTGCCGCCTGCACAACTTCGTAGCCATCTGATCGAAGAAGCAAGGAAATAACGGCGAGGCTAAGTGCATCGTCGTCGATAACCATCAACCTGCAGTGCTTTGTCGCGCCATTTGATTCGCGAGACATAAAAATCTCTAATGTATGAGAACGTTGAAACCGTTCGGTTGGATTGCAAGAAAGTCCGTGCTCTGGATCAAACTTCGGCTAAGTGGCGACATAACATGAGCGTACTCACTCCGCCCGCCTGAATTTGTGTTGACGAAATCCATATCTTCCACGCGCCCAGATTGTTACACAAATTCCGCAGACCGATTTATGCCTCGCTGACGCGGCCGGCAAGCCGCGCTTTCTACCGTAACGTCGTCTCCATCTCGTTTAGCCAGTCCGGCGGCTTCAGGATTTCGCGGGGCTTCGTTCCCTCCGCGGGACCCACGATGCCGTCGCGCTCCATCAGGTCGATCAAGTGTGCAGCACGGCCATAGCCGATGCGCAGACGCCGCTGGAGAAGGGAAGTAGAAGCCTTGCCGAATTCGAGCACCAGGCGCACCGCATCCTGAAAGAGCTCGTCGTTTTCGCCTCCGTCATCTTCACTTATATCGGCGTCGCGTCCACCAGCATCCTTCGGCGCTTCGAGGAAGCCCTGCACATATTCTGCCTGGCCCTGCGTCTTCCAGAAATCTGTAACCGCCGCGATCTCCTTTTCCGTGACGAAGGGCGCATGTACGCGCTGCAGCCGTGACGTGCCGGGAGGAAGAAAGAGCATATCGCCCCGGCCGAGGAGCGACTCCGCTCCGTTCGAGTCGAGAATGGTGCGCGAATCCACTTTTGTTGCCAGCCGGAACGACATGCGCGTGGGAACATTCGCTTTGATGAGGCCGGTGATGACGTCTACGGAAGGCCGCTGGGTGGCCAGAACCAGGTGGATGCCCACTGCGCGAGCCATCTGGGCGAGCCGAGTGATCGCCTCTTCTACATTTGCCTTGTCGAGCATCATGAGGTCGGCCAGTTCATCGATGATGATCATGATGTAGGGTAGCGGCTCTTCGTCCGGCGTTTCGTCGAAGAGACTGGGTGTGCCGTTTTCAAAGAGCTTGTTGTATTGGTCAATGTTGCGCACGCTGCGCGAGGCGAGCAGCTTGAGACGCCGCTCCATCTCGCGCACCGCGTTGCGCAGCGCGTTGGCGGCAAGCTTGGGTTCGGTGATGATGGGTGTGAAGAGATGCGGAATGCCTTCGTACATGCCCAATTCCACACGCTTGGGATCGACCAGAATGAGCCGCACCTGCGCCGGAGTCGCCTTGTAGAGCACCGACATAATCATCGCGTTAATCGCAACCGATTTGCCGCTGCCCGTCGAGCCGGCGATCAGCACGTGAGGCATGGTGGTGAGGTCCGCTGTAACGATGCGCCCGTTGATGTCCTTGCCCATCGCGAGTGTCAGCTTGCTTTTTGCGGTGCGGAAATTCTCCGCCTCGATCACGTCGCGCAGCCAGATGGTCTCGCGGTCGTGGTTGGGCACCTGGATACCAACTGTGCTCTTGCCCGCCATACGCTCGATCAGGATGCTCTCGGCACGCATGGCAAGGCACAGGTCTTCGGCGAGCCCGGTCACGCGGCTGTACTTTACGCCCGCTTCGGGCCGGAACTCAAACGTTGTAACGACCGGACCCGGATTGATCTGCACAACCTGGCCCAGCACGTCGAACTCAGCGCACTTCTCGACGAGCACCTGGGCCTCGGTGCGAAGCGCGTCCTCGCGCACTATCTGCGTGTCTTCGCTGCGATGCAGCAGGGTGCTCGGCGGAAGCTTGAATCCGCTTACTGATTTTGGAGTTACGGTCACCGTATGCGCTTCAGCATCGGCGCGCTCACGAACGGCAATATTGTTCTGCTGATCAAAGGTCGGTTCGTGCCGTGATTGCGTTACCTCTCGCCGGGGCACCAGCTGCGGCTTCAATGCCGGAGCCGGTTCGACGACGGGCTCCGATGCAGGATCGGGATCCAGAAGAGTCGCGCGTGGCATCTGCTCCCATACGGTCTGTTGTTGCGCAGGAGCTTCTTGTTGCACTGGAGCGTCGGAGAACATCTCGGCAAACCCCCGCTGGCGATGGCCGGGAGAGTCGTCGTCTTCTATTTCCGGAACGGACGGGTCGTTCCTGTGTTCGGCTTTGTCCATCTTCGCCGTGGCTTTACGAGCCCTGGCCAACTCTTTAGCTCGGATCTTTTCCATCCGCGCCTCAGCCTTTAATTCCTTTGCTCTGGCGCGGGCTGCACGCCAGTTCATCCAGCGGTCGCGCCATGCGAAGAGGAACGCGAAGCGAATCGACAGCCATTCCCGCGCAGTGTTGAAGCTGAAGGTGGTGGACAGGTAAAGAGCAATCGCCACCATGCTGACGGCGACGACACATGCGCCAGGGAAATTGAGCCATTGCACCAGCGCATCGGAGACCAATCGGCCTGTAAGTCCCTCGATGGGCAGGCCGTACATGAAGTGCAGATGCCCGGGCACCAGGCCGGCAAGCGCGGGCCCGAAGGTCAGGCACAACACAATACCGATGAGTTTCGCTCCCGGCGAACCGGCAGGGCGCGAACACAGCCACGCCCATCCCAGTGCGCCGGCCAGCAAAGGCAGAGAAAAAGCGGTGATGCCTTCAAGTTGCAGGAGCAGATCGCTGACCCATGCTCCGACGAGGCCGGTCCAGTTGTGCGCCGGCCGGCCGATTGCATATCCGCCAACGGTATTCAGCGAAGGATCGGTAGGGCGATAGGAGACGAGTGCGAGAAGAAGGAGGATCGCGGCGACCAGCATCAGCAGCCCGATGAGCTCATTCAGGCGGCGATTGCGGGTAGGCGTAGTAACCAGTTTCAGGGGTTTCATTAGGGCGCAATGCGGTGCGCACCGTCCGAGACGGCTCACACAGTCAAGAACCCCAGAGCAAAACTATTATCCCAGAGCCTGCTCCTGACCGGGGCGAAACTTAGGAGAAAATCTTCCAGGGGAATCGATCTCGCAACGTTCGATGTTTACCCGGACGCCAGTCTGGCGCCGAAAACAAGGAGTGCGATGCCAAGAACGATCCGATAAAGAGCGAATGCCGCAAATCCGTGTCTACGCACCCATTGCAGGAACCACTCCACAACTCCCAGCGCCACGATGAATGAGACCACCAGACCGATCAGAAGCACGACCCAGTTGTGGCCTGTCATCACCAGCGGAGTGATGGCTTCTTGTGCGGCTTCTGCCGCGTGGTGGCCAGGATGCAGTGTCTTCACCAGCTCATAGCCGGTTCCGGCAACCATGACCGGAATCGAGACGAGGAAACTGAACTCCAGCGCCGCCGGACGCGACATGCCTGCGACCTGTCCGGCGGTAATCGTCGACATGGACCGGGAGGTGCCCGGAAACACTGCCGAAAGAACCTGACAGAGCCCGATCCAGATGGCCTGCCCCAGGGACATCTGCTCAACTTCAGTCGTGGTGGGTTCCCGACGGCTGCTCCATGCGTCCACCACCCACATGACCACCCCGCCGATCAGCAGCGCGAGCGCCATCACATGCAGGCTTTCGAGGTGTTTGCCGATGGTCTTAGTCAGGAGCAGGGATGGAATCGCCGTAACCACGAAAGCGACGGTGGTCAGGGAAATCGGATGCGTCCAGATCGTGCGGTCTCCCTGCTCGCCTCGCGGAAAGGTACGGAAGAATTGGATAATCCGGGCGGTGAAGACCAGCAGTAGCGCCAGGATCGCGCCGAGCTGAATCACGACGGTATACATCTTCCAGTACGGATCGGCGAGGTTGATGTGCAGCAGCGCCTCGCTGATCCGCAGGTGGGCCGTTGAACTTACAGGCAAAAACTCTGTCAATCCTTCGACGATGCCAAGCAGAACAGAAACAATGTAGTCGTTCAAAAGGCCTCCGGCCCTCACTCTTGCCCTGAATTGCAGAAATATTCCTGAAAGGCGCGAAAGGCGAATATTGGACGGCTGGTCCTACTCCCGGTCGCTGCCGTAGATCGCAATACCCTGCTGCACCTTGTATATCAGACTGGCGGCGCGCGCTGCGAAGTCCGACTGCGGATACTTCGCCTCCAACTGTCCGGCGATATCGGCGGCGTGCCCGCGATCTTCCTGAGCGCGATGGCCGTCGTTGTCGGCGGTCCACATGTCTGCCGCCGCGGCCATGCGCCATGCCGCCTTGTAAAGCGCTTCAGGAGAGCGAGGCGAATCCGGATGGTCCTCAACATATTTCAAGTAGATCTGCGCCTCTTTCTCCGGACATTTCTCCGACCCTTGCCAGTCGCCGCAGAGTTTGTTGTCGATCCTATCGTAAGCGGCGAAGTCGGACCATCGAGTATGAGGAAAATACTTTTCGATTTTCTTCATCTCATCCTCGTCCATCTGCTCGCGAAGGTAGTTCTCCTTTTCGTGAGCTGAGGGCAGAGCCGCGGCGTCAGCCTTCTGCAACTGCCAGCGAATATCCGCCGCGTGCCACATCGCCGCTCCGATCAATGGAGATTGCGGAAACATCTCCACGACGCGCCGGTAGAGAAGCCGTGCCTCCAGAGCGGCGCCGGGAGGGGGATGAGACTCTGAAGCCGCGTCCTCTGCGCTGACCGCTTCGCCAAACAGGATTGCATCGCCGTGGGGCGTATTCGTATCGATAATCCCCTTGTCGAGCATCCAGCCCGAAATCGGGATCACCTCCTGGCCCTGCTCCAGAACCGGCTCATCAGCTTTGCGCGACTCCGGTGCGTCGATATTGGCGAAGACCCGCAGCCAATGTCCGCTGCGTTCGGCGATGACCATCTCCCGGCCCGGCGTTACGATCGCCACCTGATCCGCGCCTTCATCCGGTTGCACATAAAGATTTGCCCGGCGCACCAGTGTCGCCTTGGTGCCGTTCTTCGGCGCCTGTTCCTGAGGCATCCTCTTCTGGCCAGACAGGGCGGTCGCAGCGCAAAGCAGCAGTATGGAGCAGAGCAGGGTTCGGTTTTGCATCACGATGGTAAGACGGTGTCTGGGCATCAAACGTCTCGCTGGTAGCATACGCCAGGCCCAATCACGACTCGGCCAGAATCGTCCGTAGCATCTCTGGCTCGACATTGCCCCCGCTCATGATGACCACGGCCTTGCGATAAGGCAAGAGGTCAGCCTGGTGAAAGAGCATGGCCGCCGTCGTTACCGCGCCGCTGGGCTCGGGAGTGAGCCGCGCAGTGTGAAGCAAAATCCCCATCGCACGGCGAATTTCGTCTTCGGAAACAGTGAGTATGTCGTCCACAAACGCACGCACATGCAGAAAATTCAGTTCGCCGAGGCTCTGGGTGCGAAGCCCGTCGGCAATGGTGCGCGTGGTCATCTCCGCCGGCCAGCTTACGAGCTTGCCGCCGCGAAAGCTCTCCTGCGCATCGGCTGCCAGCTCCGGTTCAATGCCGATCACGCGTACTTCCGGCCTTTGATGTTTAATCGCCGTCGCAACACCGCTCAGTAACCCACCTCCGCTAACCGGACTGAGCACCAGGTCGACATCCGGCAGGTCTTCAAGAATTTCGAGACCGCACGTACCCTGACCGGCGATGATTGCCGGATCATCGTAGGGCGGAATCATCACGTAGCCGAACCTGGCCTGGAGTTCCTCGGCCTTCTGCTTACGGTCGGAGCTGGCGGGCCCGACGGTGACGATCTCAGCGCCCAGAGCGGCGGTGGCTTGCCGTTTCACCTCGGGAGCATTCGACGGCATCACGATGACGGCCTTTGCTCCGACGGCTCGTGCCGCGTAGGCCACACCCTGTGCGTGATTACCACTGGAGTAAGTGATCACTCCCCGCCCGCGTTCAGCGTCTGTCAGTTGAGCAATTTTGTTGTACGCTCCGCGCAGCTTGAAGCTGCCAATCGGCTGCAATCCCTCGGCCTTTACATAGACTTCGCCTGCCGCGCCGGGAATCGGCAAACGAACGAGCGGTGTATGGACGGCTACACCGCGAATGCGAGATTGGGCGTCGTGAAAAGCGTCGAGCGTGAGGAGTTCCGTGCTGGCCATGTCTCAGATCAGAGAGCGTTGCCGTGGAGGGCATGTGGGAGCCGTCTGCGCATGTGTAAATGTCGCGACCGTGGCGACCAGGGCTGCCGCAGCCAAAAGAAGCTTGAGCATGGATGCCTCCAAAAGCGGGCTGTTAGATTTCCAGAATCACGGGCATGATCAGCGGCCGGCGGCTCGTGTTCTTCTGGATATACCGCTTCAAATCGATGCGGATCTTTTCTTTGATCACGCCGTAGTCGGCCTTTTCTTCCGAACTGGAGTTTTCGAGGGTCTGGGCCACAACCTGCCGTCCCTCCTCCAGCAGCTCGGTATCCGCGCCGACAAATCCGCGCGTCACCAGCTCCGGCTGGCGCTCGACCTTGCCGCTCAACTTGTTGATGGTTAGGATGGCCAGAACAATTCCGTCCTCGGAGAGATGCCGCCGGTCGCGGATCACCAGGTCTTCCACCACATCCACCGTCGAGCCTGAATCGATGCACACGCGTCCCGCCGTTACCCTGCCCGTCTTCTGCGCGTTGTTGCGGTCCAGTTCCAGTACATCGCCGTCTTCGATAATGAGCGCCAGATCGACTACTCCGGTCCCGTGCGCCAGATCGACATGCTTTTTCAGGTGCCGGTAGTCGCCGTGAACGGGAATAAAGAACTTCGGCTTGAGCAGATTGATCAGCAGCCGCTGTTCTTCCTGACTGGCATGGCCGCTTACGTGGATCAGCCCCGAAGCGCCATCGTCAAAAATCACGTTGGCATCGCGGCGGCAAAGGTGATCGATCACGCGATAGATGCTCTTCTCGTTGCCAGGAATCACGCGTGAACTCAACACGACCGTATCGCCGGGAAGAACGCGCGCATGCTTGTGGTTGTCGACCGCTGCACGGCTCAGAGCGCTCATCGGTTCACCCTGCGTTCCGCTGATCAGGATCATCACGTCTTCAGGTGCGTGATCGTTGATCTGTCCGGGATGAATCACCAGACCGGGCGGTAGATCGAGATAGCCGAGGTCCTGCGCTATCTCGGACGACTCCACCATCGACCGGCCCACGATCGCTACTTTGCGGGCATGCGTGTGCGCCAGGTCCAGGGCAATGCGGATGCGGTAGATGGACGACGAAAAGCAGCTGAAGAAGAGCTTCTTCTTTGTGCGAGAGAAAATCTCGTCCAATCGCGGTTTTACCGCCCATTCGCTGGGTGTATAGCCGGGGCGATCGACATTGGTTGAGTCCTGCAGCAGCGCCAGCACGCCGCGCTTCCCGTATTCGGCAAAGGTATGCAGGTCGAAGGCCTTGCCATCGGGAGGCGAGAGGTCGATTTTGAAATCACCGGTGTGGACAATCACGCCAACTGGTGTGTCGATGGCTAATGCCACGCAATCTACCAGGCTGTGCGTCACCCGAATGGGCTCAATGGTGAACGGGCCAAGCGAAAACTTCGCGCCGGGAGTAATTTCGATCAGCTCGGTCTGGTCGAGCAGCTTATGCTCTTCGAGCTTCCCCTCGACGTAAGCCAGCGTGAACTCGGTGCCATACACTGGCACATTCAGTTCGGAGAGTATCCACGGCAACCCGCCGATGTGGTCCTCGTGCCCGTGCGTCAGAATGATGCCGCGCACGCACTGCTTGTTCTCGATGAGGTAGGTGATGTCCGGAACGACGATGTCCACACCGAGCAACTCGGATTCCGGAAACATCAGTCCAGCGTCGATGACGATGATGTCGTCCTGCCAGCGAACGGCGAGACAGTTCATGCCAAATTCGCCCAGTCCGCCCAAGGGGATGATCTTTAACTTAGCTTCTGCCATGGAAACTTCGATGTTAACAGGTACGGGGCTCATTCCCCACGCTGGACGAGATCCTGGCCTTACCGAAGTAAATCTTCGAGCGCCGTGCTCAGTTCTGTTTTTTCGTCGCGATACTTCACGATCACTGGCGTATATACGCTCAGCCCCCACTCCTGGCCTTTGCCTTTGTTGACAGCGCGCGCCCCCGGAACTACGACCGCGCCCTCGGGAATAATCAGCGGATTTTCACTATCCGCGCGCAGCACTTCGCCGCGAACCACGTCATAGACCGGAGTGCCCCGGGTCAGCACCGTTCCTGCCGCCAGCACGGCACGCTTGCAGACAACCGTGCCCTCATAGATGCCGCAGTTGCCGCCAACAAGAACGTCGTCTTCCAGGATCACCGGGCTGGCATTTACCGGCTCAAGCACGCCGCCAACCTGCGACGCCGCACTCAGATGCACCCGCTTGCCTACCTGCGCGCAACTGCCCACCAGCGCATGCGAATCGACCATCGTGCCCTCGTCCACGTATGCGCCCGTGTTGATGTACATCGGAGGAGCGCAGATGACTCCCTTGGCCACGTAGGCGCCCGCGCGAACGGACGATCCGCCAATGACGATGCGAATGCCGTCCTCAGGTGAGAATCGCCGAACCGGAAAGGTGTGCTTGTCGATGCAGGGCAGGCCGTCTCCCGAGGGAACGAGATGCCCCAGCCGAAAGCCAAGCAGAATCCCCCGCTTCACCCAGGTGTTGACACGCCAGCCTGTGGGCGATCCGGCATCTGGCTCCGCTGCGCGAATCTCGCCCCACTCCAGGGCGGCGCGCAGCTCGTGAAAGGCGGCCATCGCGGAGGGATCATCCATCGCGGACGCTCCAGCGGCAAAGTGGTGCTCGATTCTGCTCTTGAGATTTTCGTCTGTCACAGGCCGAGTCTATCAATCGAAAGTGATTTGCGGCGAAACCGCGTTCGCCTGGACAGGCTGCACCCTAGAACATCCTTAGGTCGCCCTCGGGTTGCGGCCCGTGGACCAGCAATCCCAGCTCTCCTGCCAGCCGCTCCAGGCGCGCGCGGGTTCCGGAGGAAATCGGAAGCAACGGCAATCGGTAGTTCTCGCCAATCTTGCCCATCATGGCCATCACTGCCTTCACCGGCCCCGGACTCGTCTCCCAGAAATTCGCAAGCATCAGCCCGTAATATTTGCGATTCAGCCGTCGAGCGATGGGCCAGTCATTCTCGAGCGCCGCCTGCACCATCTGCGCCATCTCGCCCGGAATCTCATTGGATGTAACCGACACCAACCCTGCGCCTCCCACACCGAGCACTCCCAGCGCCATGTTGTCATCGCCGGCATATACGTGGAAATCACGCGGCGCGCGCGTGATCAGCTCGGTAATCTGCGCCAGGTTGCCGCTGGACTCCTTTACACCGCAGATATTCTGCGCAGACTCCGCAAGCCGCAACACTGTTGAGGGTTCGAGGTTCACGCCGGTGCGGGAAGGGATGTTGTAGAGCACCACGGGCGCTTCCACAGCGCGCGCCACCGCCTTGAAGTGCTCGAACTGGCCTTCCTGGGTTGGCTTGTTGTAGTAGGGGCTGGCGGAAAGGATCGCCGTCACGCCGGGTACACGTTCGGCAATCTTCGCTCGTTCGACGGCCTGCTTTGTGGCGTTGTGGGTGCAGCCGGCCCAGACCGGAATCCGTCCGGCCGCTGCTTCGGTTACGATCCGAAGCACCTGGAGCCATTCGTCCTCGGTCAGAGTCGGCGTTTCCGCGGTTGTTCCGCAGGCTACCAGCCAGTGAATCCCGCTCTCAATCTGCCACTGCGTCAGAGCGTAAAGAGCTTGCTCGTCCAGGCTCCCATCCTGACGGAAAGGAGTTACCAAAGCCGTTCCACAACCCGTTGTCACAGATCGAGTTTACACTGCTCCCGACCCGTGCAAAACTGCCCTGCGGCTGAGAAAGAATGTCGGGAAGCCATTTAGAATGAGCCATGGTTTCGGTACTGATCCTTACAAAAAATGAAGAGAAGGACCTTCCCGGATGCCTTCAGAGTGTCTCGTGGAGTGACGATGTCCACGTCTTCGATTCCTTCAGTACGGATAGCACGGTTCAGGTCGCAAGAGATGCCGGAGCCTTCGTCACCCAGCGGGTATTCGACAATTGGGCCGCTCATCAGAATTGGGCAATGGCTAATATTCCATTCAAATACCCCTGGGTCTTCTACCTCGATGCAGATGAGCGCATGACGCCGGATTTGATCAGAGCGGTTCGCTCGGCGGCCCTGAATCCGGGGGAGTGTGTCGCATTTCGCGTTCGACGAAGAGACTTTTTTCTGGGGCGCTGGCTAAAGCACGTCCAGGCTTCGCCCTTATATTTGCGTCTCCTTCGTCCGGGAAAGATGCGTTACGAGCGGCTTGTCAATCCCATTTCTCTGCCTCAGGGTCCCGTCGGCCAGATTTCGGGATTCCTTGACCATTTCCCATTCAGCAAAGGTGTCGGTGCATGGCTGGCGCGGCACAATTCTTACAGCACACTTGAGGCGGAACAGATCCGGAAAAACCGCTTGGCGAATCATAGATTCAGCCCTTTGCGGGCACTCATCGCAAAAGACTTTCATGAACGCCGCTTCCAGCAGAAAGAGCTCTTCTACAGAATGCCGGCAAGACCGATGTTGAAGTTTTTCATTTTGTACGTCGGCAAGAGAGGCTTTCTGGACGGCAACGCAGGTTTCACTTATGCGGTTTTGCAGTCGATCTATGAATACATGATTGTACTTAAGACTCGGGAATTGGAAACCTCGCAACGACCAACCATCTCTTGAGCCGCCTTCCCGATTCATAACGGCTCAAATCAAGTCGAATGTTTAGCTAATCTATACCTTGAAGCTGTAATGATACTCAGGGCTTCGTGCCACAGATGATCATGCTCTTCCAGAAATACGGATAGCGTCCGGCACCGCGAAATTCTAACTTCCGGAAACCGGCCTCGGCCATCAAAGCTGATAAGGTGCGTCGGCTGAAGAGTTTTATATGGCCTCCATCGAACAGGGGATCGGCATGTTTGTCCCAGCCTCCCGCAAGTGATATGGCCAGATTCTTCAGGTAGCCATGATACGGCGTGGTGCAAATGAATTTACCTCCCGGGCTGGTCGCGGTGTAGCACCCTGCCATGTAACTTCTAGGATCGTATAAATGCTCCACGACCTCGGCACTGTAAACCAGATCAAAAGACTCTTCACCTAGCTTGTCAAGGACGTTTCTGTCCGCAGCCAGGACTTCAAATCTGCCGCTGGGACAGCTTTGTCGAGCAATCCTGATACCTGCTTCAGCAAGGTCGATTCCCACCACCGAGTGTCCCCGCTTGGCGAACTCGAGGGTTACAGAACCGTTACCGCAGCCGACATCGAGTATCCGCGAGCTTGGTGGAAGATCCCGGCTCAGGCTCAGGAGAGTTGGAAGAAGGTAGGCATGCGCACCCCGCAATCCAGGCGAGGAGTACTTACTCGAGTCAAGAAAATTTGCGGAAGCCGCCATATCAGAAAGTTACCATGTCGCTCTATAACACGCCGAAGGTTCGCCCGAGCATAGGGACAGTAGGCCGCCGGGGTGGCGCCCATCCGGAACCAGAAGCTTTAGTGGTCGTTAAGTCGGCGAGCCAATTTAGCGAAAATTTCATGAAAAATTCTCTAACCAAGTTCACTGGCGATTTCGCTGAACTCCCACACCCCGATCCTGCCGGCGATCCACTCCGCGGCTCGGACAGCGCCCTCTGCGAATCCCCGGCGCGAAAAGGCTTCGTGCTTCAGCTCGATCCGATCGTTTGCCGATCGCGCCTCGATCACATGGATGCCCGAAGCATCGCCCTCGCGCTTTGAGGCGATCTCCACCTTCAATGCTGGATTCGCCGCCTCAAGCACTCGCCGGATCGACAGCGCCGTACCCGAGGGTGCGTCTTTTTTGTCTGCGTGATGCGTTTCCGTAATGCTGAAGGTGTAATGCGGCAAAGTGAGAGCCAGCTCCTTTGTCATGCGCAGCAGGGCCTGCACGCCCACGGAGAAATTTGACCCGTATAGCAATCCCGAGCCCTTGCGTTCCGCTAAGTTGCGCATATCCTCCAGGTGCTCATACCACCCGGTCGTACCCACCACTACATGTGCTCCATTCGCCAGGCATGCCCGCAGATTGTGGATCACTGCCTCAGGCGTCGTGAAGTCAATGACCGCGTCGAAGGTCGCCAGAAACGGACCTGTCAGCGCCGAGGCATTACGATTCTCTTCTTCGCCCACCACCCGCACGCCGTGGCCGCGTTCGTGGGCAACCTCTGCCACCAAACCACCCGTCTTGCCGCGCCCCAGGACCAGGAAAAGCATTGCGATTACCTCACGCTTTCTTTCAGCGCTTCCACGTCCCGCAGCGCTTCTACGTCAAAGATCTCAGGGTCGGGATCGCCAAAGAATTCGTTGTGCAACGACCGTATCGCCTCTTCAGCATCATCCTCCTCAATCATGAAGCTCATGTTGATTTCCGAAGCTCCCTGCGAAATCATGCGCACATTCACATGCCGGATCGCCTGGAAGACGCGCGCGGCAATCCCGTTCTGCCCGCGGATATTCTCTCCTACCATGCAGATGAGCGCCTTGCGACCCTCATATTTCACGTCGGCCAGCTGGCTGAGGTCGGCCGCAACGTCAGGCAACTTGTCGTTCGAGTCCACGGTCAGCGAAACCGAAACTTCGGAAGTGGAAACCATATCCACTGGACACTTGTGTTTGTCGAAGACATCGAAAATCGCCTTCAGATAGCCATGCGACATAAGCATGCGGCTCGCGACCACGTCGATAATCGTCAGCCGCCGCTTCACGGCAATCGACTTGAACGGGCTCCGGCAGTGCGGCGCGAGCGAGATAATCCGGGTGCCTTCGTTTTCCGGATTGCGCGAGTTTAGCACCAGGACCGGGATATTCTTCTTCACTGCGGGCAGAATGGTTGCCGGATGCAGCACCTTTGCGCCGAAATAGGCGAGCTCCGCCGCCTCCTCAAAGCTGATTGTTTTCACCCGCAAAGCATTGGGACAGATCCGCGGATCTGTCGTCATGATGCCGTTCACATCTGTCCAGATTTCAATGGAGCCGGCGTCCAGCCCACCCCCTACCAAGGCCGCCGTAAAGTCCGAGCCCCCGCGCCCCAGAGTGGTAGTCACGCCCTTTTCAGTGGCGCCAATAAATCCACCCATGACGCAGATCCTCCCAGCGGAGGCGTGGGGGAGAACGTAATGCCGCAGCCGCTGCTCGATCAGGGCATCCTGCGGAATCGCCTTGCCATGCTGCGCATCGGTCACGATGCACTGTCGCGCATCCACGTATATGGCATCCAGATTGCGATGCGCGAACGCCGCGGCGATCATTCTGCTCGAAAGACGCTCGCCGGCGGAGACGACCATATCGCTGATACGGGGTGTTAGTTCGCCGACGGCAGCCAACCCACGCAGTACCTCATCCAGTGCATCGAATTCCGAATCGATCCAGTTAGTCAGCTCGCAAATCGTCTGTTGCGAAACCAGGGCCCCGGCGGTTTCAAGATGCCGGTTCCGCAGCCGCGCCGTAATTGCCAACGCGCCCGCGCGGTCTCCCCGGCCGGCGGCGTTGGCCGCTGTCAGGAGCTGATCCGTGACTCTGGCCATCGCGCTGACAACGACGATGGGTGTCAGTCCCTTCGCGTGCCTGCCGCGAACGATTCCCGCCGTGCGGTTGATAGCGGTCGCGTCCTCGACGGACGTTCCGCCGAACTTCATCACGACCAGATTGCTCATGCAGGAACCGCGACCGGATCGGGTTTGGTCGCCTCAGGCTTACCCGCCTCAAGTTTTCCCAATGACACCAGCAGCTCCGCATTCAACAGCGTTGCGCCTGCCGCGCCGCGAATCGTATTGTGCGAGAGCACCGTGAACTTCCAGTCCAGCAGTCCGCAGGGCCGCAGCCTGCCTACGGTCGCCGCCATGCCTCCGCCGCGCATCTTGTCCAACCTCGGCTGGGGACGATCTTCGAGAGGAGTGAACTCAATTGGCTGCGCTGGGGCGGTGGGCAAATCGCGGCCCGCCAGCGGCGTGAAGTCGCGCCACGCGTCCAGAATCTCCTGGCGAGATGCCTTGCGCGACAGCTTCACGCTCACGCTCTCCGTGTGCCCGTCTTCCACTGCGACGCGGTTGCAGTGTGCCGACATTTTCGCGGGAAGAGGATTTACGATCTTGCCGTCACGCGCGCCCAGCAGGCGCAGCGTCTCGGCCTCCATTTTCTCTTCCTCGTTTTTGACGTAAGGCACCACGTTGCCCAGAATGTCCATCGCCGCAACGCCCGGATATCCGGCGCCACTCACCGCCTGCATGGTGCTCACGAAGATGGAGTCAATGCCGAAGCGTTCTACAAGCGGTTTTAAGACGAGGACCAACCCAATCGCCGAACAGTTGGGATTGGTCACGATGTAGCCGCTGGACTCCTTGCGCCAGGTCTGGTTTTCCAGAATCGGCAGGTGGTCCGCGTTTACCTCCGGAATCACCAGCGGCACGTTCTCGTGCATGCGAAAGGCGCTGGAGTTTGAAATGACGGCGCAGCCTGCAGCGGCAAATGCTGGCTCCATTTCACGGGCAATATCGGCGTCCAGAGCGGCGAAAATCACCTTCGGAGCGTCGTCGGGCACCGCCGGCGATACCGGCATCTTCGCAATGCGCTCGGGTAGCTCCGTGCCCAGCTTCCATTTCACCGCATCGCCGTATTTCTTCCCGCTCGACCTGTCGCTCGCCGCGAGCCATGCGACTTCAAACCATGGATGATGCTCAAGGAGTTGAATGAACCGCTGGCCGACCATTCCCGTCGCGCCAAGAATGCCAATCTTTTGCCGCATGTTTTTGTTTGAGCCTGCCTTGCCAGCGCCTTCGCCGGACACAGACCCGGCGGCGCGCCCATTTCGGGTCGTGATGACAGTGTATCGTTTTCTTACACGGAGATGAACGCGAAGAACGAGCGCAGCAGGCGCGGAATCTCAAAATGAAACGGCCTGCGGCGTGACGGCTCTGTTTTGGATCTGAGGCCTGACCTCAGCTACTGGGCAGCCTCGTAGGTGAAGTCCTGGGTTGCGGTCTGCTTCGATGTCACCGTGACGGTGGCCGTTTTCTGCCCAAGCTTCTCGTGAACGGCGACAATCGTGTACTTCCCGGGCGGCAATCCATTGATGGTGAAGTGCCCGTCTGCGCCCGAAACCGCAAAAAACGGATTCGCGGCCACGTTGATGAAGGCTTCCATCCACGGATGGTTGTTGCAGCGTACCGGGATCATCAGCTCAGGCGTCGGCAGCGTGCGCGTCTCGCCCGAGCCATTTGGCGGCTGGGAGATATCGACGGATTGATTTGTGCTGCTCTGCGGCGTCATGTGGACGTTGTGCATGGTCGAGTCGCTGTTCGTGAACTTAACCGGCTGCCCGGCCATCACGCCCACCACATGCGGAGTGAACCGGCAGCCTTTCTGGTCGATTACCACGGGATCGGCCGAGGGCGAATAGAGTTTGTTGCCGAGGCCGTCCTTCACATAAACAAAGACATTCTCGAGGGCGCCGTTCTGCACCACGTACTGCTCGCTGTAATTGGCGTCGGCGAGACTGCAAACCGGGTCCTGCGCCATGTCGATCGGCACGCGTTTCGGCGCCTGACCGGCAAAGTGAATGGTGCCGCTGACCGTGCCCGCGGTGCTCTGGTCGATCGTCGTGTAGACGCCGGCCTGGTCCGTGACGGTCTTCTTTTTGCATCCAGCACCTGCAAGCAGCAGCGTACACAGCGCCACTGTCATCATTTTTCTGATCGACATTCGAACTCGCTCTCTTCTGAATATAAGTAATTACCGGGCTGCGGGTTTTGCGGAATCGAGAGCCGCAACCACTGCATCCGCGAATGCCTTCGTCCCAGCCGTTCCGTAGACGTCGCGGGTGAGCGCCTTCTTCTCGATATAGACGTGCTCCAGGGCCGCCTGGACATTATCGGCAGCATCGTTTTCATCAATATGGCGCAACATTAAGATCGCCGATTGCAGCAGTGCAGTGGGGTTCGCAATGTCCTTGCCAGCGATATCCGGAGCCGATCCATGGACCGCTTCGAAGATCGCTGCATCGTCGCCGATATTCGCTCCCGGCACCAGGCCCAGTCCACCCACGAACGCCGCACACAGATCGCTCACAATGTCGCCATAGAGGTTCGGCAGCAGCAGCGTATCGTACTGGTACGGATTCGTCACCAGCTGCATGCAGGTGTTGTCGATGATGTGCTCGCCATAGGTGATATCCGGGTAACTCTCCGCGATTTTCCGCGCGCACTTCAGAAACATGCCGTCGGACAGCTTCATGATGTTCGCCTTGTGGATCGCGTGAACCTTGCGGCGTCCATGCTTGCGCGCATATTCAAATGCCCACTTCGCGATGCGCGTCGAGCCTTTTTCAGTGATCACCTTCAGCGAGGTCATCACTCCGGGGACCACCTCATGCTCCAGGCCCACATACTCGCCCTCGGTATTTTCGCGGACGATGATCAGGTCTACACCCGGATAACGCGTCTCCAGGCCGGGCAGATTCCTGATTGGACGGAAATTGACGTAGAGCTCGAATTTCTTGCGCAGAGTCACGTTGATCGAGGTAAACCCGCCGCCGATCGGGGTCGTCACTGGCCCCTTGAGAGCGAGCTTTGTCCTCTCAATCGATTCGTACAGCTCTTTCGGGATGTATTCCTCATACTTCTCGAACGCATCGGCGCCCGCTGAGTAGCGCTCCCAGGCAAACTTCACGCCCGTTGCCTCCAGGATCCGAACAACCGCGTCCGTGACCTCGGGGCCAATCCCATCTCCAGGAATCAATGTGACTGCATGTGTCTTCTTCTCGCTCATAGACCTCTTCAGCTTGCCGGTTTGCCCTTCTTGCCGGGCTCCCGTGCAGTCAGCAACTGTTCCAATTCTTCCTTGAATTCGCGGACATCCTTGAAATCGCGATACACGCTGGCGAAGCGGATGTAGGCGACCGTATCCAGGGCCTTCAGCCGATTCATCAGCAACTCGCCAATTTCGCTGGTCGTGCGCTCGCGCTCGGACGAATCCATAAGAAAGGTCTCTGCCTCATCGACCAGCGCTTCCAGCTTGCTCGCCGAGACAGGCCGCTTCTCGCAGGCATGCAGCAGACCGCTAAGCACCTTCTGCCGCTCGAACTTTTCCCGGCGACCATCTTTCTTCACAACCATGTAGGGGATTTCGTCGATGCGCTCGTAGGTGGTGAAGCGCTTATTGCAGCCCTCGCATTCGCGACGTCTGCGTATCGAATCGGCTTCTTTGCTCTCGCGCGAGTCAACCACCCGGTCTTGCGCAAACCCGCAGTAAGGACACTTCATTTCTGCTTTGATTCTATCAGCGCTCGTGAGTCCGGCATTCCGCAGGCACAAGGTGCTCTCAGAGCCATTCCAAACCCGCCAAAACAATGCGTCGCTGCCATAAAGGAATGCGGGTGTTATCTTGCCCCTTTTACGCATCTCATCACCATGACTGCGAAACAACGTACAATCCACGAACGCTCCATCCTCAAGGGCGCATTTGCAGGTCTGATTGGCGGTCTCGCCGGCGCAGGCGCCAAAATGCTCGCGGAGCAGGTCTTCCCGCCGCGTGTCCAGGGGCAGACGCCGCCGCCCGTCATCCTCGCCGAGCAGGTCGCAGGCCATGGACTGCCGGCTGATCAGCAGCAAGTGGCCAAACACGGTCTCCACTGGGGTTTCGGAGCTGCCGCCGGAGCCGTTTATGGTGGACTCGTTGAGGTCGAGCCATCCCTCGCGGCATGGCGGGGTGCAGCCTTCGGCCTCACCCTGAATAGGCTTACCCACGAGTCCATCCTGCCTCGGATGGGGCTGGCCCGCCCCAAAGAAGAACAGCCCACCCAGGAGCGAATCAGCGAGTGGGTCACCCACGCCGTGTATGGAATCTTCACCGACGCAGTTCGCCGGGTGGTTCGCCGCAATCTCTAAGGCCAGCTAAGTCGCCGTCTCATGCGCTGGTTCGGGAGTGGTCAAGGCTTCCACTCCTGCATGTTCGCTTTCCTCGGCAACTCTCTTGAGCGATACGTGCTCGAACTGCGCCCAGATCAGGCCCAGCGGAATCACGCTGAGAAACGTCACCCCCAGCAGGACCGCCCCGCAGCCCAACGCCGGTTCGGCGGCAACCCCGAGCCATCCGTGCATGGTTGCCGAGGTCGCCAGAATCGTCGTAAACCAGCCGATGACGGGAAGCTGAAAGATCGATCCTCCCATACTGGCCGCCATCAGCACCATGCACCGCGCAAGCGTCATGTGCAAAAGCTCCGGAGAGCTCACAAAGGCCCACATCGTCTCCAGGTAAGCAAGGGCGATCATCGCCCACATGGCCAGCGACACGCCGAATGCAAGCAGAAAATCTCCAAAGGAGGCCAAAGTGTCCAGCCCGTCGCGGAATGCCCGGATTTTATCCGCAGCTGATTTGGCGATCCCCGGCGACAGGGCGCCAATCGTCTTTTCGGTGAACGCGGCCAGCACTCCGCCAGATATCCGCACGAAAACGGCAAAAATCGCCAGGGCAAGAGTCACCGCGAAACTGACTTTGGCAACCCTCACCATCAGTTCATGGTGGGGCAGCGTGTTCCGATCTGGCGCAAGAAGCAGCGTCAGCGAAAATATCAACGCCATCGCGCCCAGATCGAACATGCGCTCGACCGTGTACACGGCAATCTGCGAGCCGACGGTCAATTTTGTGCGGCGCGCCACCAGGTATGGCCGCACCAGGTCGGCCAATCGCCCGAACAATGCGACCGCTGTAAATCCGATCACCTGGGAGCCCACAAGCTTCAGTGGAGACACATGTTTTGTCGGTCTGAGGAAAACCGACCACCGCACTGCGCGCAGGCCGTACGCTGCCCAGATGAGCGTCACGGCAATGCCGATTCTTCTCCAGTCGGCCAGCTTGAGTTGCTCGGTGAAGACCCGCCAGTCAAAATGGATTCGCTGTCGTGCCACCAGCGCCAGCGCCACGAGGGCGATGGCCATGGCCAGCCACAGAATCCATCCCTTGTTTTTCAAAATTGTTTCTCCGTGTTGGAAGAAAATTTAACGTGCGGCGGTTGCGACCTGTGTTCCCGTCGCGACCGTCCGGACATTTTTGCGTGCCGCAATGCGCCGGTTGAACTCGTGGATCACCCTGGCCACGTAAAGCTGCGTTTCGCGGTAGGGGGGGATCCCATGCCAGCGGTCGACCGCCGCCGGTCCTGCGTTGTAGGCGGCCAGGGCCAGCGCGAGATTATCGTGATATCGCCTCAGCAGCCCGTCCAGGTAGGCAGTTCCACCGTTGACGTTTTCCCCTGGAGCAAAAGCATTTCCGACGCCCAGATCGGCCGCCGTCTGGGGCATCAGCTGCATCAGCCCTTGCGCACCTGCCCGGCTCACGGCCCGCGTGTTGCCGCCGCTCTCCTGCCGCACCACGCTGGCGAGCAAATCTACATCGAGATCGTGAGTTTTCCCCGCTTTCGCCTGCAGCTCACGCAATTCCGCTTCGGTTAGCTTGCCATCTGCCGGCAGAGCGCCGCTCGATGGATTTTTCGCCGCGCTCCTCGGCAGGTCCACATGCTCGCTGGCGGCAATTTCTTCGGCCCTGACCTCGACAAAATTCGCGCTGGCCGCGTCGAGGTAAAGCCGCACCTTGTCGCCCAGGACCGAGCGATGATCGCACATCAAATCGAAGCCATTGATCAGGGTTATGTGCTCGGCTGCATTTGCCATTCCCGAAGTCGCAAGGAACACCAGAGCCAGGCGAAAAGTGCCGCCCACTCTAGTCCAGCCGATTCCTGGCCCGATTCCTCGCATCTGGCCCACTCTATCACGTCGCTGTTTCAATGGCTGAACCTCTCGCCATACTGGACGTTTGCGGTTGCGAGCACGCTCTCAATCACCTGGGCGACTCCGTCCTCATCGTTGCTTGTGGTGATCTCCCATCCCCGCTCCCGCGCGATTTGCACCAGGCCGGGCGCGCTGTTGGCCATTACCACCGGACGTCCGGCAAAATTCAGCATTTCCAAGTCATTGAAGTTGTCGCCGATGGCCATAGTTTCTTCGCGGGATATGCCCAGCATGGCTGCCACTTTCTTCAATGCAGCTCCCTTGGAACAGCCCTGGGGCAGAATATCCAGAATCGACAGATCCTTGACGGGATATTCCGTCCTGTGCAGCTCAATCTTCTCTCCGAATGCGCTTGCCGCCAGCCACTCCTCCGCGGCCCTCATCTCCTCGACCGGTCCGCACAGCATTCCCTGAACCGGCGCGCAGCCTTCATCGAAGCAACCCTCCAGAGGGTTAAATTCTTGAATCCACGAGCGGTTCGCATTCACCCAAGGCGAAATCCGCATACTCAGGCGATCGATCGATTCCAGCACCAGTTCGCCGGGACCTTCGCGGTCGAAGGTGAACACCGTCATGCCGCCAAACTGCCTCAGCGGAGCGCATAACCCGCGTGCCGTCTCGACCGGCAGGTAGAAGTGGTCAATGCGCCTTCCGGTCAGTGTTTCTGTTCCCAGCGTTCGCGTAACGGTGCCGTTCGACGTAATCAGCACCGTCTCCAGCTTCAGACCCAGAGGCAGGATCAGCGGAGCTGCATACGCCTGCCGCCGGCCTGTCGCTATCACGATGGCGATGCCCGCAAGCTCGGCTTCGAGCAAGGCCTGGCACGTCCGTTCGGAAACCTGCCCTCCAAAAGAAGGCAACAACGTCCCATCGATGTCGATCCCTATCAGCCGTACCGGAGAGGTCATTGGTTCAAGTCTACCCAATACGACGCCGCCGCACTTACCCGAAAAGGGTTACACTCTCCGTTCCTGGCGTGTTAGACGGGTGTGATAATCCCGCCTACCGGGCTGCGCTCCGGCAGTTTTTTCTCCGCTGGGTGTTTCAGTCCGATCGCTTTTGCAATCATGTCGACGTACTTCAATCCAGCGCCGGTGTTGAAGATGACGACCCGGTCGGACGGTGCGAGGAAGCCGGTGGCGATCAGGTGATCGTAGGCCGCGGTCGCAGCCGCACCCTCGGGAGAGAGCAGAAGCCCTTCATTCCGCGACCAATCGAGCAACGACTTGAGAATGGTTTCGTCGCTCAGCTCCAGCACCGTTCCGCCGGACTCGCGCACGATTTCGAGGATCAGGTAGTCGCCGTAAGGCTTTGGCACGCGCAATCCTGCCGCGAATGTGGCCGCGTTCTCGAAAAACCTGCTTGCCAGCTCACCCGCTTCATACGCACGAGCCACGGGTGCGCAGCCCGAAGCCTGCACAGCGATCATTTTGGGGCGTTTTCCCGGACGCACCCACCCCAGCGTTTCCATTTCCTCAAAGGCCTTCCACATGCCGATCAGGCCCACGCCTCCGCCGGTCGGGTAAAAGACGGCATCGGGATACTCCCAGCCAAGCTGCTCGACGAGCTCATAGCCCATGGTCTTTTTGCCTTCGACGCGAAAGGGCTCCTTGAGGGTGGAGACATCGAACCAAACATCTTCTGGGGTCAGACGGCCTACGGCCTGCTCGACTCTCTGCTCTTTTATGTGCTCGGCGACCATGCGGGCGCAATCGGAGATGAGGCCGTCGACGAGGGTGACGTGGGCTCCATAGGCCACGCCTTCGAGGTAATTCGCCATGGGCACGTCGTGCGGCATGAAGATGTGCGCTTCGATTCCACCGGCGGCGGCGTAGGCGGCTAGCGCTCCGGCGGCGTTGCCGGCGGAGGGGGCAGCCAGCTTCTTCAGGCCATAGTGTTTGGCCATGGACACGGCCATCGACATCCCGCGCGCTTTGAAGCTTCCCGTCGGATTGGTCGCTTCTTCCTTCAGGTAGAGGTTCGAATAGCGGCGGCTGCGGAGCATCGGCGTACAACCTTCGCCGAGTGTGATTGGCTCGACGTCAGGCAGGACGGCGGAATAGCGCCACATGCTCTGAATGCCGCCTTCGGCTGGGCGCGAGGCAGGATCAACCCTGGTCATGTCATAGCGGACATAGAGGGATCCCGCGCAGGAGGGACAGACGGTCTGGGGCGTGTCAGCGGAGACAAGCTTGTGGCAACGGGAGCATTCGAGCGAGGAGATCGGGGGCATGAAGGAAGTTTAAGGCAACGGTTTCTGCTTAGCGCCGTTACAGCTTGAATAGCTCGCGCAGCCGTTTGGTCTGGGCGCGGCTTACGGGGATCTCGGTCTGCTTCTTGTCGTTCATGCGCAGCTGGTAGCTGCTCTTGAACCATGGCACGACTTCCTTGATGTGATTGATGTTCACAACGTAGGAGCGGTGCGCGCGCCAGAAGATGCTGGGATCGAGCAAGTCCAGCAGCTCTTCGAGGGTGCGGCATTTTGACTGGCCATCGATGGTCTGGGTGGCCACCGAGATGATGCCCTCATCGATTGAGGCAAAGCACATATCTTTCTGGTCGATGAGGAGCAGCCGGCTCTGTGCCTGCAGGACGATCTTGCCGCTGTGCGTGCGCGGATTCTGCTGCTGCTGTTCGATCAAACGAATCAGCGCGTCGAGTTTGATGTCCCCCCCTCCGCCGACCCCAAGTGATTCGCCTTCGGTCTGCGAGGTCTCCTGAAGACGCAGCCGGGCACGCTCGATGGCCTGGAGTACACGAGCTTTGTCGAAGGGCTTGAGCAGATAATCGATAGCGTTTACGTCGAAGGCGCGCACTGCGTATTGATCGAAGGCCGTCGCGAAGATGATCTGCGGCAGGCGGTCGCGGTGCTCGATCAGTTGCTTAAGCACGGCGAAGCCGTCGAGGCCCGGCATCTGCACGTCGAGAAAGACGACGTCGGGCTGGTATTCGCGAATGAGCTCGACGGCCTCAATGCCGTTCGCGCCCTGGGCGACGACTTCAACGCCGGTGGTGTCGAGCAGATACTTCAACTCCTCGCGCGCGAGCTGCTCATCGTCGACAATGAGCGCGGTGATGGGGGGCGCGGAGGTGTGCATGGGCGAGGCCAACCATTGAGTATAGGAAGCCGCTGCGCCGTCCGTCCAGCGCCGGATGCTAACGGGTAAACGCGTGCAGGCGGGCAGGGGGCTGGCTGGCGGTCAGGTCATGCCCGCAGTGAACGCAGAAAATATCTGTAATGCGCGCGCTGCGGTAGCAGTTTCCGCAGCAGGCGGCGACCTGGTAGGCGCATTGCGGGCAATAATGGTAATCGCCTTCAATGTGGGCGCCGCAGGAGGGGCAAGTCGCGGTGATAGGTTGGCGCAGCAGGAAATAGAGGACCGCTCCAACTCCTCCCGGCATGATGACGCAGACCATCCACAAGCGCGCGCTCATACCGCGTCGCGGAGCGTCGTTGCTGATGTAGCCAATCATCAACACGTAGAGAGCGGCCAGAGCACCCCACGAGATAATCAGATACAGGCGGAAGGGAACAGGAACACCACTGGGGTGGTGGCGATGCTCTGGAAGGACGATCCAGAAGTAGTACTGGGTAAGGGCAAAGGCCAGCAATGCTCCGGCAATAGCCCACCGGGGAATGAGTCGGAATTCGTCGGACAGACGTGTTTCGGTTTGCAAGTCGCGTGGTTGGATCAGGTTGCTCATCAGTCAGGCCAGCTCAGAATTTTTCTTCGTCCTGGGTCTTGCGGCTTCGCCAGTGGACGATGAGGGCCGCGAAGATCGCAGAGAACAGCGTAACGATGAGCGACATGGTCATTGCCGGCATATCCTGAAAATGCTCGCCGCTGAACAGGTCGTCGGCCACGCTCCAGATGGCCGGTGTGAGCAGCACAACGAGCCCAACGAAGGCCAGCAGAACGATGCCCACCTGACGGCGGCGGCGAACTTCCGCGTTGCTCATCTGGAGCGCAGCCGCCATCACAGCGCGGCGCGTGCGCTGCACCACGGCCAGGTCGGCCTGGGCGTTCAAGCCGGAAAGCGCATCCACAAGCTGTGCATTGGGAGGAGCCGAGACTTCCCGCGCATGCGGATTCATTTCGGAGGGATTTTTCATACTCCCACCCGCTGCCTGTCGGCTTCGATCATCCGTGGCTTGAGTGCGGCAAGTCCGCGATAAAGGCGCGACTTGACGGTAGAGAGGGGAGCGCGCGTTACCTGTGAGATTTCTTCGAGAGAAAGCTCTTCGTGGAAGCGCAGCACCAGTACTTCGCGATGCAACGGATCGAGAGTCAGCAGAGCGGCTGTCACCCGTTGTCCGTTTTCGCGGCTTTGATAAAGATCCAAGGGTGTCGGTTCATCGCTGGGCACTTCAAAGGGCCGTTCCTCGCCATTGATTTCGCACATCTCCTCCAGGCTGGCCATGGTGCGCTTGCGGCGGAGATCGATCATAAGATTGCGCGCGATGGTGAAGAGCCAGGTATCGAAGCGGGCCGCGCCGTTGTACTGACCGCCCCGTGTGAGTACCCGCATCCAGGTCTCCTGGAATAGGTCTTCGGCCAGATCGCGATTGCCTGTGAGGAAGAGCAGGTAACGAAGGAGGCGGTGCTGGTATTGGACGATCAGGCGATCCAGCAGCTCGGCGTCGTGCTGCCTGAGCCCTCGTGCGATCAGGATGTTCTCGGCGCGCGATTGCTCTGCGAGGGTTAGCGTAGCCGTTGTCATCTCGTTTTTAGAGACGGATGACGAACCGCGGAAGACGCTCTTTTCGACGAGAATTTCAAGCTTGCTGGCAAAGCTCATGCGGTAACCCTTAAGACGAAATGAATTCTCAGACATGAGCATAAGAGTGGAGTCTGCTAACTCTTCCATTATGATACTGATGCACTCGCGGCGACAAGTCCCGGTAAACTAGAGGGATGGAAATTTTGTACGGCCTGCATCCTGTTGAGGAGGCGCTGCGCTCCGGGAGCAGGAAATTTGATCATGTCTGCGTGGCCGGGGAACGTGACGACCGGCACGACCGTCACAATCCGCGCCTGCAGCGGGTGATCGATGCCTGCCGTGAAAACGGCGTTCGGGTGCGCTCCGAGTCGAAAGACGAGCTCACGCGGCTGGCTAAAACCGCCGGTCATCAGGGCATTGTCGCCATCGTCCGCGGCCGGGAGTTTCTCGAGCTTGAGGATCTGTTCGATGGACCTGAGCCGCGTCTGCTGCTGGCGCTCGATGGCATCGAAGATCCGCAGAATCTCGGCGCGCTCCTGCGTACCGCCGATGCCTCCGGCGTGGACGGCGTGCTGCTGACCGAACGCCGGGCGGCTCCGCTGAGCCCCGTGGCGGTGAAGGCTTCGGCGGGAGCAGCCGAGCACGTTCGCATCGCCCGCGTCGTGAACCTGGTTCGGGCGCTCGAGCAGCTCAAGGAAAAGAACATCTGGTGCGTGGGACTCGATGAACGCGGCACGTCCAGTTACGAAGAGTACGACTACACGTCGAACACGGTGATTGTTCTGGGCAGGGAGGGCGACGGCCTGCACGATCTGGTCCGCCGCACCTGCGATCACCTGTTGAAAATTCCCATGGCCGGCCAGGTGTCGTCGCTGAATGTATCGGCGGCAGGAGCTGTGGTCATGTTCGAGGCCGCCCGGCAGCGCCGGTCAAAACAGAATGTTCTGGTGAAAACTGCCTCGGTCAGCGTCTCTCCCCATAAGGAGAAAAAAGGTTTGGGTTCATGAAGATTTGGAAGTCAATAGCCGCGGCAGTACTCTGCGGCGCTTTTTGCGGGGCCGCTGCACAACAGCAAACACCCGCACTGCAACCCAGCCAGACCCAGCAACCATCTCCCACGGGGCAGGGAACACCCCAGCCGTCGAATCCAAACGCGAAGGTGATCTTTTCGCGGTCGGACGAAGATGAAGTTCCAGCAAAGACCGAAACAGCAAAGCCGGAGGCTACCAAGGCTTCGGATACGGTCAAGGCCACCGACCAGGAGCGAGGTTCTGTCACCTTCACGGCCTATGACCTTGACGTTCATCTTGCGCCGCGAGAGCACATCCTGACGGTTCGGGCTCGGATCGAGCTACGGAATGACGGGGAGCAGCCGCTGAAGGTCATCCCCCTGCAGATATCCTCGTCGCTGCAATTTGAAGACGTGAGCCTGGATGGCAAGCGGCTGGTCTTTGGCCGGCAGGTTCTCAATAGCGACGTCGATCATACCGGGCAGCTTAACGAAGCCGTAGTCGAACTGCCCAGCCCGCTCGCGCCGAAGGCCACGCTGAAGCTTGAAACCGTCTACAGCGGCCCGATTGAGATCGACGCCAAGCGGCTGATCCAGCTCGGCACCCCCGATGATGTGGCTGAGCGCTCCGACTGGGATCGCATTTCCGAGGACTTCACCGGCCTGCGTGGCTTCGGCAACAGCGTGTGGTATCCGGTCAGTTCTTCGCCGGTCTTGCTGGGCGATGGAGCGAAGCTCTTCGCGGAAATCGGCGCGCAGAAGCTGCGCCAATCGGAGGCCTCTGCGACAGTAAGGGTGTCCGTCGAATTCTTTGGTGTGCCGCCCACGGTGGCCGTTCTGAACGGGCACGCAGTCGAGATCGACAAACCCACGGCTATGCCTACCACGGATTATCCCGGTATTGTCACCTGCTCCCTTCCGCCCACAAAGCTGGGCTTCGCAGTCCCATCGCTCTTTGTGGCTTCAAGAACTCTGAGCGAGAGCAACGGGGTGCGTCTCTGCTCGCGAAGAAAATATGGCGAACGCGCAGGGTGTCATGGCAGCGGTGACAATCGTCAAGCCCCTGGTCGAGCAATGGCTGGGTGCAAAGCAAAAGAAGCCGCTTACCGTCGTCGATTTGCCGGAGCCGGAAGACGCGGCTTATGAACAGGGCGGAGTGCTGTTCACCGGCATCACACCTGATCCCCCGGAGAAGCTCGCCGAGAGCATGAGCCATGCGCTGGCTCATGCTTACTTCCAGTCGCCGCGTGAATGGTTGAACGAAGGCGTGGCCAGTTTCATCGGCACGCTTTGGATCGAGCACATTCACGATCGCAATCTGGCGCTTGAAACGCTCGAAGCGTCGCGCGGAGCCCTGGCCTTCGCCGAGCCGGGAACGCCCGGCGCCGGGCCCGGACAGGATCTGCTGCATGCGTCGGATGTTGTCTACTACCGCACGAAAGCCGCGTACGTGTTCTGGATGCTCCGCGACATCGCGGGAGACAAGCAGCTGGCCACCGCGCTCCAGGCGTATAACGCAGCCGAGGACACAAGTCCGGAATATTTTGAGCTTCTGGTCGAGCGCGCCAGCGGCAAGGATCTGAAGTGGTTCTTCGACGACTGGGTATATCGCGATCGCGGCCTGCCCGATCTCTCGATTGCCGAGGTCCATACCAGCCCGGCGGGACACGAAGGCGAGTATCTGGTCGCCATCAATCTATCAAACGACGGCTTTGCCGAAGCCGAGGTCCCTGTCACGGTGCGCTCGCACGAGAATACAGTGACCGAACGTGTACGCCTGCTGGGAAAAACGAAGACTGTCCACCGCATGCTGTCCCATGGCGAACCTGAAGTGATCATCGTTAACGACGGCGCGGTTCCCGAGGTGCAGACCGGTGTTCACAAGCGAGAGATCACGAATAAGAATTAGGGATCATTCACGCAGCGAAATTCAGTGTTCAGATATGTTCTGCGGCGATTCAAGCACAGGATGCGCAAGTGTGCCGCGGATGCGAAGCATCGATGCGTCTCGTGCGGGCCACTGCAGATCGACTATCCGGTCGAAGCTGATGGTTCCAGTGACGGGATTCGTTCGATCCGGGGGATTAAATTCCAGAACTCTATTGGCGATCGTGCCGCTCGCTGACCAGCGGGAGAAATGTGCCGTAGAAAATTTTGCTGCGCGGGCGCCGGCAAAGCTCGTCTTTTCCAGACTCGCGGATGTTGCTTCTGACAGCGGTGCTCCAGCAGTCAGCGGCGCACCTGCTGTGGCAAGCGATCCGTTGACCCAATCCCACTGAAATGTGCCGTGCGCCGACGAGGCCAGGTCGGAAGCCGAGTAACCCTCCAGCGTAAGCATGGCTTTGCCGTTCATCGTGCCCGTCCCCCATTTTTCGTGGAAGATCGCCGCAGCCTGGGCGATGCCGACTCCTGACCAATTGAGATTGAGCGAATAGGCAGGACGGCTTCCGGCAGTTTCAATGCCTCCCACGATGTTGACCGAACCGCCAAGCGTGCCTGCGTCGAGCGAGGTAATCTCTACCCGGCTCCCGTGCACGGCCAGCGTTCCCTGCGCGTTCTGCATCGCGAGGCCTCCCAAGGAGAGCACGCCCACATGGACCGTACCTTCAAGCGGCGGCCACGGAGCCGTCTTCCGTTCCACCTGCGCGAGGATAGCGCTGAGCAGTTCTCCGTGGTGACCCGCGCCGATGAGAGCGGATTCAAGGGCGGCCACGTCCAGGCTGGCGATCTCGAGATTGAAATGTCCCACATCTGCTGGCGCTGAGTTGCCCTGTCCGTCGTTGTTGGAGGCCGCGCAGTCTTCAGCTCCGTCACAGCGCCGCGGCCAGGTAAACGACCCGCGCACCGGGATCCCGTTGACCGTAAGGCTTGTGTTGGTCCACGTCACTTTGTCGGGAGAGAAATTCGCGGTGGCCGAAGCAATCTCAACCGGCTTGGGCAGCCAGTTCAGTTTGGCTTGGGCATGCTCGATCCGGAGCCAGCCCTCTGTCGTCAGCGCCCCTGCGGACTCGTTGACCGGCGTCATCCAGGGTCCTGCAAGCATTAGATTGAGATCGGCTGTAGCCTGAGGTCCCGCGCTCGCCGGAGTCAGGCCGGCAAGTGAAGAACCTAGCAGACCCGATGATTTACTCAAAGCCACCAGGCGACCGAGATCTGCCTGCCCGGTTACGCGTACGGCAAAGCCTGCGCCGGTGACTTGTCCAGAGATCTCAAGGGGATCGGGTGCGCCGAGAGTGAGGGAAGCGGCTTCGAGCAGGATCGCAGGATGGCCGTGTGTCTCCCCGGAGAGGCGGGCATTTTGTTTCGACCTGACCCGTCTCGCGTGCGGAGGCGGAGCGGCGAGCTCCGGAGTAACGAAGTGCAGAGTGGGAAATACTACTGGTTTTTCCAATCCGGGAAGACTAAGGGCGAGCGATTCGACGGTGGCTTGTCCGGAAAGCGCGCGTGCCCGTTCAGCCGGTGCAAACTGGCCCGAGAAAATGAATTGACCATTGATTAAGCCGGTGGAACTGAGCGACGGCGTCAATCCTCGGCGCAGAAGTCCCAGGGTGCTGACCGCGAATGCGGCCGGGGCGTGGTTGATTTCGAGCGTGAGATGCGCCTCCGCCTGGGTTAGCTTGCTTACGCTGCCGGTGAGCAGCAGGTGCCCGTCTCCCACTGGCCACAGGCAGGTCAAGTCATTGATCGAGCGTATCGCGCGTTGGTAGACTCCGCGGCATCTTGCATCGATGTTGAGCTGTGTCAGCGGAGTAAATTCCTGCCGGTGCGCGTCGTCAATGCGAATCCGCGTATTCACCTGCAGGTTGCGTATGTCTCCCGCGAAGTCTGCTTCCGCGCGAAGGAGCCCACGCCAGCCGCTGTCCCGGCCGAAGACCATGCGGCTTACCTGGCCAAGCGGAGCTTTGTTCCATTCGGCGTGGAGCTTGAGCTGCATCTCGTCGAGCGCCGTGGCGCGGTTCAACGACCCCTCCAGGCGCATCAGGCCGGTGTCGGCGAGATCCAGGTCGAGATCAGTGCGCGCAGGCTGGCCTTCGAAGCGGAGCCGCCACTGGTCCGGTTCGGCCAGCCAGATGGAAAGGTCAGAGTTGAGAAATGAAAAGGACTTCTTTTCCGCACCCGACTTGAAGTTGATCCGCGCGGAGCGGAACTCGATATACGGAAAGCGGAGCGCGGCGGTTGCGTGATGCTGTGCTGTTGGCGCGTTCGCGGTGTGCGCCGCCTGAATCAGCAGTGAGCCAAAATTCCATTGGCCCCGGTTGTCCCGAACCAGGTTCAGGCTGGCGTTGTCCAGGTCGATGCGGCTCACCTCGAGGCGTCGTCGCCAGAGCGAAGCGAGCCGCAGCGAAACCGTCACCGAAGGGGCGCGCAACAGCGGTTCCGCGCCGAAGCCGGGGTCTTCTTCGACGACAAAATCCGTGATCGCGAGGCCGGGGTGAGGCAGGAGTTCAAGCTGCACCGACCCAAGATGGACCGGACGGCCCACGCCGCGGGTCAGGCTTTCAGCAATGGTGCGGTGATAGCGATTAATGTTGATCAGCGGCAACACCACTGTCGCTGTCACAAACGTCAGAGCGAGCCCCAGCACAACCCACCGCAAGAAGCTGCCTCTGCGATGGCCTTCGATCGGCGCGATACCCGTAGCGGGCTCGCTCATCTCACTTCACCAGGTGGAAGGTTCGACGCCAGCGCGTCTCGTCGAAAAAGTGAAGAATGATGTGTCCGATGAAGCCAATACGATCGGAGATCCCTGTCTTCTCATACTGGTTTTCCGGAGTGACAAACGACCAATAGACGAAGAGCGGGCGGCCCACAATGTTGGCGCGAGGGACGAATCCCCAATAGCGGCTGTCCAGACTCACGGTACGGTTGTCCCCCATGGCGAAATAATTGCCTGGAGGCACGACCAGATCGCCATTTTGAATGTAATTGGGCAGCGCCAGAGACCATGTGGCCGTCACTTCGCCGCCATCCGGAGGCGCGATGGCAGGGAAGTCGTCGCGGTAAGGATAGGCATTATCTTCGGTTGGTTTGGCGGCCAGCGGTTCATCCTGAGCCTGCCCGTTCAGATAAACAATGCCATTCACGAGGTGAATATGATCACCGGGAACCCCCACCACCCTTTTCACCAGGTAGAGATCGGGCTCGCCCGGCTTGAAGAAGACGATGATATCCCCGCGGCGCACATCGCGGTAGTGAACAAACGGGGCCCAGTGCGTTGGCGGGGCGAGGGTGATGCGGTCCACCAGCACGTGATCGCCGACCAGCAGCGTTTTCTCCATCGACGACGAGGGAATGGCGAAATTCTGGAAGACGAAAGTTAGAGCGAAGAGGCCAAGGACGAGCACGCCGCAGATCGAGGCGAAGGCTTCCAAAGGTGTTTCTTCACTGCTATGGGTGGTTTTCGCGGATTGCTTTTCGAGCGTCTGCTCCATGTTTCCTGTCTGAATCTCCTGCGCCCTCAAAAGAGGCGCGAGCATTAGCGAACGATGCGGAAGATGCGGTCCCACCGCGCGAAGTCCATTACCTTGTCGATCGCGTCATTGTCGTGTCCGAGTTTATCACTTGAGGAATTGAGAGCGGAGACACGCGGCAGCTCGGGCAGATCGGTTGTGGATGTCTGACGCAGCGAAAAATAGATGACGAACGGCCGTCCAACAATCGCTGAGCGCGGAACGAAACCCCAGTAGCGGCTGTCGCGGCTGTGATTGCGGTTGTCACCCATCACAAAGTATTGACCCGCCGGCACAATCAGGTCGCCGTCCTGCACGTCTCGGCGCATCTGCAGCCACCAGTGCGTATCCACTCCGGGATCGGTGTACATCGCGGTCGGGAACTGGTCGCGGAAGGTGTCCGCATAGGCCGATTCGTAGACCACATAAGGCTCTGTCACCGGCTGGCCGTTACGATAGACGACTCCGTCGCGCAGGTGAATGCGGTCACCCGGAACCCCGATTACCCGCTTCACGACATGCTCGGCTGGATCGAGCGGAAAGTGGAAGACCACGATGTCCCCGCGCTGCACATCGCGATACGGCAGCACGTGCGCCCAGATGCCCTTCGGACCGTAAATGCTCTTGTTGACCAGCAGAAAATCACCCACCAGCAGTGTCCGCTCCATCGATTCCGACGGGATCCGAAAGGGCTGCAGGATAAAGGTCAGAGCAAAGAGCGCCATCACAAGGATGGTAAGCAGGGAGCGTACTGTTTCGAGCGGCGAGGGGTAGACAAGGTGCTTGTGCACCGTAGGATGCACGGCGGCGCTCGGCGGTGCTGGCGCTGCAATCGCTTCCGCTTCGTCTTCCTCGGCAGAAATTTCCGGATTGTGAACCGTCTCACTCATACTTCTGCGCCCGTCTCCATCACGGGCTTCCTGCGCTCCAGTTTCATGATGGCGCGGCGGGCCGCTTCCTGCTCGGCTTTTTTCTTGGTGTTGCCCAATCCGCGCGCCAGCGCCTTCACCTTGTTACCGTTCTTCGCTACGAATACTTCCACCAGAAACCGCTTGCGGTGGTCGGGTCCGCCCTCCGCTTTCACCACGTACTCGGGCTGGCCCTGCTTCTTGGCCTGCAGCAATTCCTGCAGTGCCGATTTGTGGTCGCCGATGCTGCTGCCGCCCATCATCCGGTCCCGCAGTCCGGCGGCCGAGGGTTCAATCACTTCGCGCACAATGAAGGCGCGCGTGCTTTCGATGCCCGCATCTAGATAGAGCGCGGCCACCACGGCTTCGATGCAATTTGCCAGCAGGGCGTTTTTCTTGCGTCCGCCGCTGCGCTCTTCTCCGCGTCCCAGCAGCATGTGCTCGCCAAGGTTCAGCCTCGCAGCAACCAGTCCCAGGTGCCGCCGGCTCACCAGTTCGGCGCGCAGGCGGGTAAGCTCGCCCTCGTGCAGATCCGGATAGCGCTTGCACAGTTCCTCCGCCACCAGAAAGCCCACGACAGCATCGCCCAGAAATTCCAGCTGCTCATTGTCCGAGTCAGGATCGGAACCCGCCCCGGAGGTCGCCTCAACGCCGCTCGTAGTCCCGGCCTCGGGAGCCGCCAGTCGTTGCTCGGATGCCAGCGAGCGATGGGTCAGCGCGCGCGTCAGCAGCTCGGGCCGCGCGAAGCGATGCCTTAGCAGCGTTTCAAGTTTGGGCAGACCTGGTGGTTCTTTCAACTTGCAGGGTTCTCCTCAATGGGCGCAGTCTCTGCATTTTTCTCTATTGCGGATGTTGCGATGGCGTTGCCGCCGGGGCTGGTGTTTTGGACGGAGGATCCCCGGCGTCGTCATCTCCATCCGGAGTTTCGTGCTTCGGCAAAGCGAAAGGCTCCTTTACACCCTTTTCCGCCGCGCTGCGGGTATCCGGCTGGCTGTCGCGTACGCTGAGCGCGCTCTTGTATTCGGCCACCGCATCTTCCCGCTTCTCCTCGACATCCAGTATGCGGCCAAGATAAATGTGCGCCCACGCAAGCATACGGGGATCGCTGGAAAGACGGATCGTCTCGCGGAAGGCAACTTCAGCGTCGTCGATCCTCCCGCTCATCAGGTCTGCGCGGGCGAGGATGAAGTTCGCGCGCGCCGCCTCTGCCGTGTGCTGTTTCAGAGCTGTCTCTGAAAGATCGGCAGCCATCTTCGGATCGCCCTTCACCAGGTCAAGCTCAGCCAGGTCCAGGCCATGCGGCCTCGCCGGTGCGCGTCGCACAATGTCTGACGAGCCCTCCTCGACGAAATGAATGTTTTTCAGCCGCCCCAGCTCCTGCGAAACATCCATCCCGTAGACCATCTCGCCGATACTCTCCTTCAAGCTCGCGGGAGAATGCTCGAACGCGATCAGCTGGGTATAGAAGTACTGCGTCAGCACGTAGCCCTCAGTCATGTCGCGCCCTACGCGCTGCTCGCGTATCGCGCTGTCCTTTTGCACTGCCGCGATGTGCGCGCGGTACAGGGGATCGAGTTCGCTGTGAGCGGTGTTCTCCGGAATGCGAGGAATCACAACGCCCGTCTCCATGGTGCGCGCCTCGATGGCGCGAATCATCGACTCAATGACCAGAGAGACAATATCGCTGCGATAGACAAAATCCAGGGGAGCGTCCCGCACGGTTTTCAGAAAAGGCAGGAGCCGATCCATCGCCGACGCGCGCGCGTACAGCAGCGGTTCGATTTCGTAGTGCAGATAGGTGTGGCGCACTTCGCCCATGTGGATGGTGCCGTTTACCGGCGATGCCACCACGACGTAATCGGACCCATAAACGCGGGCGTTCGTCTCCGCGGGCGAAATCATCGGCTCGAGCACCACCAGAAAGCGCCGGCCGTCATAAGTGCTGGCAGGCATCTTCAGGTAGATGTTCGTGTCCACAATCATCTTGGTCAGAGGATCATGCAGTCGCGCAATCTCCTCTTCATAGGCCGGCCGGTTTTCCACCCAGATCGCATGCAGATGGATGGCCTCCACAAAGTCCCGCAGCAGCGGCAAAACGTTTTCCACTTGCGTCGAATCCGGCGGCAGGTCGATTGTGTCCACGCTGGTAGCAAGCTCCGGCGGAGGCGTCAGGTACAACGCCAGCGAGATATACTGCGCCAGGTCGCGTCCCGCTTCAGCCAGCCGGTGCTGATCGATGTATTGGCACAGGTGGTAGCGAGCCTGGCGCGCGTCCGTCGATTGCTCGGTGGCCTGGTTCACTTGCTCGCGAATGTGCTCACGTATCGGATCCGATTCCGCCAGCCCGTTGTCATATCCGCAGGCGTTGAGGGCCACGGCAATATCGAAGACGGCTTCGCTGGTCTGCAGACTGATCGCCGGCCCCGCAGGATCCACGAGCGCGGGAGGCTTTGGCGGTGGCGGCATATTTGGAGCCTGACTCTGATCAGGCTTCGACTTCGCCGGCTTCTGGGCCGGTTGCTGGGCGAAAGCAGGGCAGGAAAGGGCCAGCGCAACAGCGGCCAAAGGTACGCAAAAACGAGTCAGATGATGGGAAAGCCGCATAGATCAGTAAGGAAACCCGCATCTGCAACGATGCCGGTACGTCTATTTGAGTCTATGCGCCCGAAAGTAGAGGGGTCAAACCTGAGAGCCGTTCGGCACGCCATGCGTCGCCACAATCTCATAGTGAGCGGACTTGGCGTCGTACCGCGACAGATATTTCCGCCGCTCCTCGGGGATCACCGCTGTTTCGTAATCCGGTCCTGCTACGGCGCGAATCGCGTCGATCGAATCCCACAGCAAAATAGTAGCGAACTCAATCTCGTCACCTGACTCCCGCCTGAGCAGGTGACTGCCCCGATAGCCCGCAAACTTGCTGATTTCAGGTAGCAACTCCGGCTTGAGCATTGCCTCATATGCATTCGCGTGCTCAGGCTTTGTATATCCGTGCCAGACCCGTGCAATCATCTGCTCCCTCCCTGACTCCTAGCCACGAAGGTAGCATCGACAGGACTTGGTGCCATATAGCTTGACATCAAGAATCTTTTTGTCGAGGTATACATCTTATGTTGTGTATGAGCCAGCCAAAAGACATCACAGCCGCCAGACTCTGGACGGTATTCGCCAAAGCCCACCGCGCCGTAAGCGGGCGCGTCGACGAAAGCGTCGCCCGGCATGGGTTGTGCCTCAGCGACTTCATGGCCCTGGAAGTTCTCTTGCACAAGGGTCCATTGACCATCGGCGAAATCGGTGCGCGGGTGCTCCTGACCAGCGGCTCGATGACGGCAGCAGTAGACCGGCTTGAAAAGATGGCCCTGGTGCGGCGCGGGTTCACCCAGAACGATCGCCGGGCGCGAGTAATTCACCTCACACCAAAGGGCAGGCGGCTGGCGAAGACAGTCTTCGATGCGCACTTACAGGATCTCGAAGCCTTGATGGGAATTTTGGACAGCACCGAGCGGAGCGAACTCCACCGCCTGCTGAAAAAGCTGGGGCTGTCGGCCGTAGCGGAGCGGCAAAAGGCGTGACGGCCATTGGAAACCCAAGAGTTTTTATCGCAAAGCAGCAAAGGAAAGAAGACACAATGTTACAGATTCGGAAAAGTGAAGAACGCGGACACGCAGACCATGGATGGCTCGACTCGCACCATACCTTCTCGTTCGCAAACTACTATGACCCGCGGCACATGGGCTTTCGTAGCTTGCGCGTCATCAATGAGGACCGGGTCGCGCCCGGACGGGGTTTCGGTGCCCATCCCCACCGCAATATGGAGATTCTGAGCTACGTGCTGGAGGGCAAACTGGCCCACAAAGACAGCATGGGGCACGAAGAAGTGCTGGGACCGAACGAGATCCAGCGCATGTCGGCTGGGACAGGCGTGGTGCACAGCGAGTACAACGGATCGAAGACCGAGCCGGTGCATTTTCTGCAGATCTGGATCGAACCGGCAAAAGACGGCCTGCCCGCAACCTATGAGCAGCTCGCCTTCAGCCCCGAAGAGAAACAGGGCAAATGGAAGCAGTTGGCCGGTCCGGTGAAGACTCCAGGTGTCTCAGTCATCAATCAGGACGCGAAAGTCTACGTCTCGGAACTGGCCGCCCGTGAGCAGATCGCCCACGAATTCGGCGCTGGCCGGCATGGCTGGCTGCAGGTGATCCGCGGCGGCGTAACGGTCAATGGCAAAACGCTGGCCGAAGGCGATGCCGTCGCCATAAGCGAGGAACCGTCGATCACGATCAAGGCCGGGGAGTCGAGCGAGGTCCTGCTCTTCGACCTCGCGTAACCTGATCCCAAAACTGACCGGGCGCCCCGCCCGGTCAGGCATCCGGCAAGAGCCGAGTGCATTGACCGCCCCGGAATTGGCTCGTACCATCAGTCAACCCTCAGGGGGGCTCCCTCGCATGATTGGCGGCACCGTCTCGCACTACCGCATCCTCGAGAAACTGGGCGGCGGCGGTATGGGCGTGGTGTACAAGGCCGAGGACACTAACCTTGGCCGTTTTGTCGCGCTCAAGTTTCTTCCCGACGATTTAGCGCGAGATGGTCAGGCCCTGGAGCGCTTTCGCCGCGAAGCGCGCGCCGCATCCGCGCTCAATCACCCCAACATCTGCACCATTCATGACATAGGCGAGGAGGATGGCCGCGCCTTTATCGTCATGGAGTTCCTGGCCGGGATGACTCTGAAGCATCGCATCGCGGGAAAGCCCCTTGAGACAGATGTGCTGCTGCGGCTGGCCATCGAGATCGCCGATGCACTGGATGCCGCCCACACTAAGGGCATCGTTCATCGCGACATCAAGCCAGCCAACATCTTCGTGACCGTCCGCGGACACGCCAAGATTCTCGATTTCGGGCTGGCAAAAGTCGCACTCCCGCATGGTTCGTCGAACGAGATTGCAGCAGGGAGCACGATGACGGCGATAGCAGATGAGCAGCATCTGACCAGTCCTGGAACCGCGGTTGGCACCGTCGCCTATATGTCGCCGGAACAGGCCCGCGGCAAGGAACTGGATACTCGTACGGATCTGTTCTCGTTTGGCGGAGTGCTGTACGAAATGGCGACTGGCGCCATGCACTTCCGTGGAGAAAGTTCCGCAGTGATCTTCAAGGCCATTCTCGATTGCGCCCCAACGTCAGCCGTGCGCCTGAACCCCGATCTGCCGGCGGAACTGGAAAGAATCATCAATAAGGCTTTGGAAAAGGACCGCGACCTGCGCTACCAGAGCGCAGCCGATATGCGCACGGACCTGCAGCGGCTGCAGCGGGACACAGAATCGTCGGGCATCCCTGGGGTGAGCGTGTCGCCGCCGGCAAATCGCAGGCGAACCATCATTTTTGGAGTGGGAGCGCTTGTCACTTTGCTCGCAATCGCGGGACTTTACTACGTGATGCGCCCGTTGCCGCCTCTGAGGATCACAGAATATAACCAGATCACTCACGATGGCCACGCCGGGCAGGTTGCCGGAACGGATGGCAGCAGGCTCTATCTGAGCAGGGACTCTTCGCACCCCATTGGGCAAGTTGCGATTTCAGGCGGAGAGATCGAGCCGGTCCTCTCCGTTACCTTATCGAACCCTTTACTAGATGGCGTTTCGCCGGATGGCTCTACTTTTCTTGTTGAGTCCTATGGGACTGGCTTCTCGCCCGCGCGACCAACTTACAGTATTCCGATTCTGGGAGGCTCGCATCGCTATTTGGCAGACACTGCTGGATCAGGCTGGTCTCCGGATGGAAAATCCATTATCTACTTCACGCCCAACGGCGACATCAATCTCATACAGAGCGATGGAACCGGCGCACATAAGTTGACGTCCGCTGGTGGTATCCCGTCACGGGAGCGCTCACTTGCTGAAGTTGTTTCAGACTCATTCGGTTGGTCGCCAGACGGCCGAACCATCCGGCTTTTCCGAGACAACTCACTTTGGGAAATGTCTTCGAACGGCTCCAATCTTCACCAGTTACTGACAGGTTGGCATGCCTCGACCTATAAATGCTGCGGAAGGTGGTCGCCCGATGGAGAGTATTTCGTCTTTGTCGGACCCGAAAGGCAGCTATGGGCGCTCGATGAGCGACACACGCTATTTCGGCCACCTTCTGTGGAACCGGTTCAATTGACGTCGGGTCCGATCCATTGGAGTACTCCAGTTCCCAGCAATGCCGGGAAGACAATCTTTGCGGCAGGATCTACCCCTCGGGGCGAACTTGTTCGCCTCAACACGCAGACGAGGCAGTTTCAGCCCTTCCTCGGCGGTATTTCCGCCAATCTGGTGGTCTTCTCAAGAAACGGTCAGGCCGTGGCGTACGTTTCCTACCCTGATGATGTTCTGTGGAGGGCCAACAAGGACGGAAGCGAGCGCGTGCAACTCACCAGTCCTCCTTTGCAGCCAGAATCTGTCAGTTGGTCGCCTGACGGCACCCAGATCCTTTTCATGTCGCCAACTCCGCAAGGCCGCTTGGACGCATATATCGTCTCTTCTGACGGTGGAAACGCCAGACGCCTTCTTCCAGATGACTACGGGCCGGAGACCGATCCGAGTTGGTCGCCTGACGGACGCAAAATAATTTTTGCTACGAACGCAATAGGCGATCAGAACAGTACCATCCGCATTCTTGACCTTTTCAGCCACGAGGTCACGACTCTCCCTGGATCGGCTGGTAAGTTCTCGGCCCACTGGTCTCCTGACGGCCAGTTCATCGCCGCGTCGTCCCTTGACATCACCAAACTGTACCTCTTCGATATCAAGACGCAGAATTGGTCTACGATTTATAAAGGCCTTTCCGGATTTGTCACGTGGTCGAGCGATAGCCGCTTCCTTTACTTTCTCAGCACAGCGGGTGACTCGGCTGTCCTTAGAATTCCTGTCACGGGTGGTAGTCCAGAGGTCATAGCCGATCTGAAAGGTGTCCATTACACGGGAACACTCACTGTATGGTTTGGGCTGGATCCCACCGACGCACCGCTGTTGCTTCGCGATGTGGGAACCCAGGATATCTACGCGCTCACCCTCGAACGGAAGTAGGACCGAAAATAGCGTGCTGTCCGGAGATGTCAAGCCCACCATCGTCCTTGCACCGACGTAAACAATTCGCAGACAATCACTTACCAGGAAGCGCAATTGACCGAAGTTTTCGTTGAACCCGTTACAATAGAAATAGAGGCAAAAGAAGAAATAGAGGCAAAGAGGTCCGGTCGCACCTGCAGCGGGCCATCGTTTTCTGATTCCAATCGGGATTTGCTCTTAGTAACAAGGGTTAGTCTAAGCCTATTGCTTCTAGATATTTACTCGCAACCCATTGATCCCAGGAAACATGGCAGCACCTGTATCTTAAACTCAACAGAATGAGATATATGACAATTCGAAGGGGGGAGGGAGTGGGGTGCTTAGCCCTGAACGGAAATACCTGAAAAAGACACCACGGCCACGCCCCGGACCGGCTCTCCAAAGACTCGCGCCGGCTCAAAGATGCTGAAGAGTAGAAGATTCTCCACCTGCGCCCGCGAACTCGGGTTGTCTGGACCGGAGATGATGCGGTAGTCGTAGACCCGCCCCTGGTCGTTCACATAGGCCTCGACGACGACCTGGTTTGCGCTGGCGTCAATCGCCTCGACAGTATCCTGGCCGTTTCGTGTCGCATGCTGCGTTTCGCCGATAGCCGACTGCGGCGCGTTCGACTCTATCATCGAATATAGGAAGCGCGGACTGATGGCTGCGCTGGAGGGTTCATCCCGAGCCTCGACTGTCTCCGGAGATGCGAAGGCCCCGATAAGCAGAGCCACCGATCCGATCAGCAGCACGGCGCTGGCAAAGCCCGCCGACGCTCGCAGCAGGAAAGGCGCCCAGGTGTTCTGCCATTGAACCTGCCACTTGGCAAGGCTCTGCCGTGTGGTACGGCTATGCTCCTGCGATAAAGCTACCCGCAGCCGAAGTGCAAGATCCGGCGGAGCCTTGGTCGGACCCAGGTCGGCCAGAGTCTGCTGCATTTGCCGCCAGCCCGCGAACTCGTCCGAGCAGGCGGAGCACTGGTCCAGGTGAGCCGCCATCTGCAGCATGGCCACGCCCGTCATGACTCCGTCAAGATACGCGGAGAACTGTGCACGAATGGAGCTGCAGTGCTTCATTGCGCCTCCTCGGCCGCCAGCGACGACTTGAGCGGGGGGGATGGTTGGGAAGGACGCTTACCGGCCGCCTCGGCGAACGGCGTCAAGCGCGCCTTGAGATTGGCTCGTCCGCGCATGAGTCGCGATTTCACCGTTCCCAGGTTCACGTTCAGAATTTCGGCGATCTCTTCGTAGGCCAGGCCTTCAATGTCGCGCAGGATCACGACGGTACGGAAAGGATCGGGAACTTCGCGCAACTCGGCTTCGACGCGCGCGCGAATTTCCGACTGCGCGGCCATCTCAAAGGGCGACTCGTGCTCGTCCACCAGCGTGTCCTTGATGCAAATGGGCTGGCCTTCGCTCGACTCGTTCGTCTCCGCTTCGATGGTCACTTCCTGGCGACAATGGCGCGACCACCAGCGACGCTGGTTGGAGGCCTCATGCAGAGCGATCCGGTAAATCCAGGTGCGAAGGCTGGCGTCACCATGAAATCCGGAGATTCCGCGATAGACCTTGACGAAGACTTCCTGGGTAACGTCAGCCGCATCGGAGGTGACCGGCAGGGTACGCGCAATCAGGCTATAAACGGGCTGATGATAGGTGGCGATGAGCCAGGCGAAGGCTTCCTCGGACCCAGCCTTGAGCTGTGCAATCAAGGCAGTTTCTTCGGCACGGATTCCAATTGCGCTCGCCAGATTACCCAAGGCCGTTCCCGCTTGCATGGAAAAACTCCTCCTACAGTAACAGGGAAAACGCACAACTAGCGAGTGCGCGATCAAAACGCCGCCGGCGGCCGAGTGTCTCGCTCACTCTGTCTATCTTAGACACCGGCTTAGACTGCTTTGTTTCCTGGAGAAGCATTGGTTTAGCCGGACGGCGCCGGGGCAGACGTCGAATCGGTAGCAGGCGGCTTGGCGGCAGGTTTCTTCTTTTTCTTAACAGGAGGGGTCGTTGCGGGGCCATCGTCTACCACGGCGGTCTTCGCCGGAGTTGCCGGCGCTTGGACAGCAGTTGCGGCCTTCACGGCAGCCTGGAGCTTGACCACCTGCGCTTCGCGCTCCTGCGAGGCGTTGAAGATCGTATCGCCAAGCTGCCTTCGGGCAGACTCAAGCTTTTGCAGCGCGGAGTAAAGCGCATCCGACTCGTTCTGAGGTGCGGCCAGCGAGGCAGTTTCGTTCACGCGCAACAGCACGTCGTAAAGGGCATCGATATTGCGATATACCGTGAAAGCCTGAGGTACGGCGCCAGGCGAAGCATCCGCCTGGCTGAGCAGAGAAGGGAGCGTGTTTGCCAGGTCGCGCTGAATCGATGAGACATTCTGCTGCGCAGCGTTTCGCACCTCAGTGGGGGCCTTCCAGCGCGCGATGTTCAGATCCGATATGCAGCGCTGCACGTCAGCCAACGCTGGCTGAACTATGGCAGATGTCGTGATCGGAGTACTGACCGGCGCAGCAGCGGCTGATGCTGGCTGGGCCAATGCTGGAACGCTCGCGAAGAAGAAAGCTGCTGACAGGACCGCCAGGAAGCTCGTGCGGGATGTAACGAACATATTCATGGGACGATGCGGTAACCGCGGGGGGAGTTGCCAGTACTGTGGATCGGGCTTTTGCCCGTTTGACGAATTTTATGCTGTAAACGACAATAAGAGAACCATCCAATTGTGGGCCTGTGGCGCAGCTGGGAGCGCGCTTCCATGGCATGGAAGAGGTCATCGGTTCGATCCCGATCAGGTCCACCAAATCCTTTCAAGAACTTAGCTGAACCCGTACCACGCACCAACGCATCCTCCAGCCCAAAGTCCAACCCAAAACGCTTTAAAAAGCCGCCGAAGTGACCTTGATTGCCTCAGGATACTTCGCCTGCGCTGCCATCTGCGTTGTGTTCATGCGGTGCAGGTAAACCGCGGTTGTTGTAGCAACGCGTATGAGCATTGGTTCTGGGACGACACGCAGTATCCGCCGCGGCCAGTGCAGGGCCCGCTAAACCGCGCCGAATCATAGGCCGAATCTCCCCGATTCGGCTGTTCCCCAAGGCGTGGCTTCTGAAACAAATCTGCCACCTACATACATCGCTAGCGACAAGCCCATTTCTGTGCTCGAACCCCGTGTGAATGAGTAAGTTGGCTTGTTGGCGACAGCTAAGGTTAGGTCTGATTCCTAAGAAAGGAGCACTTCAATTTCTTTGTCGCACTCCAATAATTGGGTAATTGGGCTTAGACTTGAGCCCACCCCAGCTCCGGACTCGGCGCTGAGCGTTTTCTTCGCCACTTTGCGTACTCCGCCGGAGAGGCGCCAATGGAATCTGGACCCACGACCAGACGCCTGTTTCACCTGGTTCTGCTGTGCGTGCTTGCTCTGGCGACATCGCCCGGGCCAGCCTGCGCGCAAGTGAACGGCGATCCTTTGCAGTTACAAAAGAGTGGAATAGCCAGGATCGATCACTGGCTGGACCATGTGCGCACCACGGGCGATGCGGTGAGCACGCGCGACGAACTGGCGACGGCTCAGGTTGAGTTGCAGACGAGCTATGTTCTTTTCATACAGCGTCAGGATCCGGCAGGTGCGGTGTGGAGCGCCATCAAGCTGGGCGATATTCAACGCTACGTGAACCAATGGCCGCAGGCTACATCCGTTTATCAAAATGCGGTCAAGCTTGCTGAGCTGGCTAGACGCACGGACTATCAGACGAAAGCCCTGGCCGAGCTGGCATTCTCGGAGATGAGAAGGGGTTATTTAGATGATGCGGAAGATTATGCCCGTGAGGCGGTGCGCCTGGGAGCGAATTGCGGAAACACGGCCTTCTACTTCGACGCGCTGGATACTGCCGCTGAATTGGAAACCAAACGCGCCAACTCGACCTCCGCCGGCGACTACCTCAACCGTGCTCTGGCGATGCAAGATCAGATTGCCGATCAATTCCGGTTGTACTCAGGCTACGCGGATCGCGGGGATCTCTATTACCAGGGCGCGCGAACATGCGATTCCGAGGGGAGCCCCGACATTTGCTATCAGCTATTGCAGCTTTCGCGCGATGACTACCAGAAGGCTCAAGCGATTATCCAAGAGCTGGGATATCACTTTCTTGTCGGGCAAACACAGCATCTTCTGTGGACCGTCGATATGCTGCAGCGCACGATCCAAGAGGCGCAGAAGCAAAATCAAAGCCTTCCCGCGATGACGATGTTCAACCCCAAACAGCCCAAAGATGTTCTTGTAACCGAAGTGTTTGCGCTGCCGGGCGTGGATCCGAGCAACCTGGCAATGATTGAGAATGCTGTCAAAGAGCTGTACGACTGGCTGGCACGCATGCAACAACAGGGACTGACCGTGCGGGACGTCGATCCTGATGATTTTGCCGTTCAGGGTTCGTTGGCGCAAATGAAAGGGGATCTCAACGCAGCTCTCGCGAATGAGCTGCAGGCCGTGCAGTCGCTGGAGCAGGACCGGCGCAGACTCAGCGACCCGCAGGCTCGCAGCGCATTCATGGAAGACAAGATCGACTTCTACCTTTCTCCTGCGCTTATCCTGTTACAGCAAAAGCGCTATCCAGAGGCATTTGCGCTTTTCGAGGAATCGCGCTCACGTGCCATGGCGGACATGCTCGCCAGCCGGCCGCTGAGCCTGGGCACTTCGCAAGAGCGGGCACTTTTTTCTGACCTGCAGTCCCAAAGAACAGCCATTGCCGCCCTCCAGCAGAAGCTTTTCAATCTGACCGGCAGCGCAGATCGGGACCATAACGGCCAACCGATTGCGGATCTGGAGGCACAGATTGACGGATTACAGGAGAAATACCGGCAACTCGAAGCGAGAATTGCCCGCGAAGCACCGAAGCTGAATGAGCTCACGTCGTCCAAACCTGTGACGCTTGAAAGCGTGCAGCGCACGGCAGCTGAAGGACAGTACGACGTTCTCTATTACGTTGTTACGAAGACGAACGTTATTCTCTGGCACATCAGTGGCACTAATGTCGAGGTGAAGAACGTCTTTTTGCCGCATGCAGTTCTTGCCGCCAAGGTGACGACGCTGCATGACAACCTCGTTGCGCCGAGGGATTCTCCGAACGCCCGATTCGATGAAGACGTTTCGCGCCAGTTGTACCTGTATCTCATCCAGCCGGTGGCGGCGCGCATCAAGAGCAATCACCTGCTCATTATTCCCCAGGAGAAACTGACGTCGATCCCATTTCAGGCTTTGCAGAATCCGGCGGATGGGAAGTATGCGGGAGAGAGTTTCGACATTTCTTACGCGCCGAGCGCGACGGTGCTGGCAACGCTGGGAAAGAAGCTCAACCTGAAGAGTGGACGTCTGCTTGCCGTTGCCGATCCGGAGATTCACGATGCGGGCGAGGAAGTAAAGTCTATCGGCGCTCTTTATCCCGGCCGGTCCAAGGTGATGGCGCAGGAGCAGGTCAGCAAGGCGGACGTTCAAGCGTGGGTGAGCGGGTATGACCTCGTTCATCTTTCAGTACATGGGAAGTTCAACGCCAGCGACCCGCTCCTGTCGTACCTGCAATTCAGGCCGGGGCCTTCCGATGACGGTCGCCTTACCGCTGCGGAGATGTTTGGCTTTCCCCTCGAAAAGAACAGCCTGGTAGTGCTGAGCGCGTGCGAAACTGGCCGGGTACAGGCGACGCATTCGGGGGAGTTGGTGGGGATGGTACGATCGCTGCTCTATGCCGGAGCCGGGAGCCTGGTGTTGTCGGACTGGGAAGTGAATGCGGCATCGACCAAATTGTGGATGGAGACTTTTTATCGTGAGGGACAAACGAGGGGGCCGACGGAAGCTGCGCGGCTCGCACTGGTGGCGGTGAAGTCTCGACCAGAGTTTAGCCATCCATTCTTTTGGGCTCCATTCGTGGTGACAGGGAAATAAATGGACGACTTGTTCAAGAGCCTTACTGAAAAGGTTGGCAACTTTGCAGGCAAGTGGACGGCCTATGCGGCGTTCGGCTCTTTCCTGCTGTATCTGATCGGCTACCTGACGCTTCGCTTTCAACTGAGCACGTATGGAGTGGCGACCGATCTGGATTTATTCGACGAGAAATATCTTTTCGCAGGGTGCCGGTTCTTGGTGTACCTGGTTTCCTCTGTTCCGAGCATCCTGATTGTTGCCCTGGTGGTGGCAGCGCTAGGCTACGCACCTTGGCGCCTGACGCCATTACCTGTCAGGGAGAGCGTGAGACGGTGGTTTGCCGAGTGGTGCGCGAAACCATTGCGTCTGCCGGTGTTGGGAATCGTGTTCGCGGTCCTGTTCATCCAGTTGGTGATGCGGCGATGCTTCGCGTTCGGGAATCTTCTTCTGCAGAAGCGACTGCCGGATGAATGGATCTCCTCTGTGCTGCTCTCCAGCGATGGCAAGCTGACGCTTTACTTCAGTGGGCTGGCGGCTGGGACGCTGCTTACCACTTTTATCGCGTGGCAGGCGGTCGCGCGCTGGGACTCCATGAGCGGTGCAGCCAGATTGCTCGCTGGAGTGCTGGTGTTCCTGGTTGCGGTAGAGCTTCTGCTGCTTCCGGTCAACTATGGCGTTCTGATCTCGACGCAGCAACTGCCTCAGGTCGTCGAGCTCCCCGGCGAAGCGAAGTCGCTTGATTATCAGCGAGCCTGGCTGGTGTGGAACAGCAAAGAAACCTTGACGTATTTTCTCTATGGATCGCAGGACCACAGGATGCTGCTCACTGTTCCCAGAAAGGATGCCCCGGTCAAAATCGTGGCTTATGACGATATCTATTGTGTCCTCTTCAGCGCGGAGCATTCCGGATCGCGTCCGTGTCCGAGGTGAAAACGGTATGCGTAGGGTTGTTCTGGGGTTGAGCCTGGCGCTGGTGCTGGGCGGCGCCGCTGCAGGTCAGAACCAGAAGCCGCCGGGGGCTGCTCCTGCGCCGGCGCCTGCAAAGAAGCAGTCGCCTGACTTCATTGATAAGGTGCTGAAATTCCTCGGCATCTCCGATAGCCCGGGCACACTGAAGGGTCCGGGTGACGAGGTGGTGAGGGGCCAACTGTGGGTTGCCGATCTGGGTTCACAAACGACTCACGCTATCGCCAGCGGGGGCAGCTATCGATCCCCGGTCTTCATGCCGGGAAGCAACGACATCCTGGCACTGAGTGGGAGCGATGTGGTTCGGTTCCCGGCGGGAGGTGGAGAGATGAAGAAGTTCTCCTCGATTGCTGGCGTCACCAAGCTCGTCGGATTCAATGCTGACGATCCGGACACAGTGCTGATCCTGCAGTCCGGTGATGCCGGCGGACATCCGCGCATTGGTTTGCTCTCCGTGAGTACGGCGAAGGTCACTCCTCTCGCCTACGATGCCGGTTCCAATGCAGACCTGCAGATGGTTGAGAATATCGAAGGCTGGACGCGCACCTACGGCGATAAGCAAATCTACGTGCGACGCCAGACAAAGCAGGCCTTGTCCGGCGTTATAGAGTGGAGCGATGTCTTTCTGAAAGCCGATGGGCAGACGCCGATCGACGTGAGCCAGTGCAACGGGGCAAACTGCGGACAACCATCCTTGTCCGCAGATGGCCGCCTGCTCGTCTTCGTGAAGGTCGAACCCGAATAGGTGCCGGAAAGGGCCATGATTGATGGAGCGAAACTCGATCCTTGAGCCACTCCCTGCCATCTCAGTTGATACCAAATCGCCAATGCGCTCATTGGCCGCTGATTCGACCCGATATGTATGGTCCGCATGACTGCTAGGGTTAGTTTGGGCGAGAAGACAAGTCTGCGGCAATGTAATCGGCCTTTTGATGGAGACGCGTTCTCCTGGCCAGGATGAGTTCCGCTGGGTGTCTGTCCTTACAACTACAGCAGCGGCACGGGCCGCCATTCCATGTAGTAGTGCGTCTGATCCTCGCGCACGATAGAAAAGCCCAGGCGCTGATGGAAGCGCAGTGAGCCGGGATTGAACCGGAATACACAGCAGCGGATGGGCAGCCTGACCTTCGCGGCTTCCTGTTGCAGCCGCTGGACCAGCACGGTTCCGATTCCCTTGCCCTGCAGTTTCGGATGGACGGCGATATCCACTAGTTGCAATTCGCCCTCGCCGGGCGCAACCCACAATCGGCCAACCGGATTGCTGTCGAGCAGCACCAGGTGGTAGCAGGAATTCGGGTACGTTTCAGTGTACGCAGCCAGTTGGGCGCGAAACTGCATCCGGATGAGCAGCTCTTTTTGCGCCGCTGGGATCGGCGCCAGCTCGAACTCCGGCGCGCGGACGGCCGAGTAAAGGTCGTATAGAAATACCTCATCCTGCGGCAACGCGGGGCGAACAACAAGAGTGGACATGGCTGAAAAGGAGCGGCGGGCCGGCTTGCGAACCCGGCCCTCACCAGAAACGTTTGCTAACTCCGCGGCGGGTAAATACCCTGGAGGGCGATGCAGAAGTTGAGCGTGAGATACGGCATCAGGTTATTGTGCGGCTGGTTGCCGCCCGCATAACCCACCATCCCCGCGGCCATGGTTTGATTCGTCTGCGTGACGCCGCTTGTGTAGGCATTCGCGGGGGTACCGCTTGTCTTTACGAGAATTGCGTTGCCAGGCTGGCCGACCTGCCCCTCAACTCTGGCGCCGTCGATGCAGTTGACGCCATGAGTGTGAGACGGCATCTCGGAGAGCAGCAGGCTGATGGTATTCGAGCCGCCAGTTTCGCCAAGATCGTGCAGGGACAGACCGGGGCCCTGGCCCCAGAACATGGGCGCGCTGCCCTGGAGATTAGGAAGCGCAAAGGTGCTTTTCCCGTCTCCGCCATAGGTGGTCCCCAGCAGCGAGAAAAGCGCTGTGTTTTGCGAGATTGGCAGAAGCTGGCCATTGCAAAAGGCCCATCCTGTGGGCGCGAAGTTAAACGGGAATATCCTTATTTCTGCTACAAACGGATTTGCCATGTCGCGTTCTCCTTGCGGCTAGTTCTGACTGGGGAATATTCCCTGCAGCGCGATGCAGAAATTCAGAGTGAGGAAGGGCTGCATATTCTGATGCGGCTGGCTGCCCCCGACTGTCGCCAGCACACCCGAGTACATTGGCACGAGATTGGTCGCGGAGCTGTTGTATTCTGCTGCCCCGCCCAGCAGATTGGAGGTCGGATTGGGCGCGTTCGCGGCCGTGTTCGTGGCGCCCCAGGAATGGTTGTGCATGGGGAGCTCTGTGATCTGGAGGGTGTGATTCTGCTCGCCGCCCTTCGATCCTAGATATTGTTGGTTGCCCATATGTATGGGAGTCTGGCCTTGCAGATTCGGCAAGGCGAAATTCACCCGCCCGTCGCCGCCGTAGGTGGTTCCGAGCAGCGAGAACAGGGCCTGGTTTTGATTGATGGGCAGGAGCTGCCCATTACAGAGCGCCCAGCCCTTCGGTGCAAAAGTGAAGCTGAAAATCCTGATCTCGGATAGGTATGGCGTGGCCACGTCTTGTTCTCCTTATCGCTGGCTAACTCTGACTCGGGTATACCCCGAAGAGGGAGAGAATGAAACTGACGCACAGATACGGCTGGAAATTGCTATGCGGTTGGCTTCCTCCCTGGGATCCAATCGCCGCCGCCGCCATGGTGTCGGTCCCGGGTTTGTTCTGGTCGTAGATGTCGGGTCCTGCAGCCAGGAAACTGTTGTTTGGGAGTGAAGCGGTATTCGAATTCGTTGTGGCGGAGACTGTGTGGGTGTGGGCCGGTATCTGATTTGTCGTCAGGGTTACGGTTTCAGCACCGCCGTTCGCGGCCAGGACAAACCCCGACCCCTGATGGATCGGAAGCCGGCCCCTGAGGTCTGGCAGGGCGAAAGTGCTTTGCCCATCGCCGCCATAGGTGGTGCCGATGAGGTTGAACAGCGTCTCGTATTGAGAGATGGGGAGCAGCTGCCCCTGGCAGAACATCCAGCCATATGGAGCGAAGTTGCCCCCGAACATACGTATCTCACCGACATAGGGCGTACTCATTGGGAGATCCCTCCTTCAGATTGTCGCGGTGGTGCGGGGGACAAGAAACAGCCCACCACTAATATCACTGTTCACCTTTGCAGTGCAAGAAATATTGGCGGGATATCTTTGTTCTAGTCAGTTGAAAGGATTTTCTGAATTTTCATGGATGCAGACCCGAGTTGTTTCTAACTGTAACTTTCAGAATCGCCCGTGTCTGTTGTTGAACTCGTGCGTCTCGCAACTTGCGACTTAAACAGGTAAATAAGTCGAGAGCAAAAAGCGATTGACATTTGCGGGCGGCGGAGCGATAAGTGTAGGGTCCCAGGATCAAGAGCTTTGCGGTTCATCTATTGATTTCGCATGCTCCAAATAACTGCGGTGCCAACGTTGATGATGTTCTTTCTGGCGCGAAGGCGATAAGCCCACTTTTCTATCTCTCGAACGCCGAGCGTTCAACGATGCCGAACCAATCGCCAGTGGCGTTCTCTGAAAATCGCCGATGGCCTTACGAGAGAGGTTGCCCATGTCGTCCCATGCTCTTTCTGCGATGTCGCCACGCTCAGCACTGTTGAGACTTAGCCCGTTTGTCCTCGCCATCGGTGCACTGCTACTGCCTACGCAAGCCCGGGCCTCTTGCACTACTTCGGGTAACGTGACGACGTGCACCTCATCGAGTGGAATCGGCGTAAGCAGTTCCGTCGGCGTGTCGGAAAGTTCCTCGATCTCGGTGACGAGCCTGCCGGGCACGGTTACTGCCATTTCGGTGACCCTGACCAATCTCGACATCACAGGCGGCTCGGAGTCCGGTTTAAACAGCATGGCGATCGTGCTCGTGCCTCCCAGCGGCTTGGGTTTGGACTTTCTCTCGGGTGTCTGCGGGTCTGGATCGCAGCAGATCGGGAACAGCACTTTTACGCTGGCCGATACCGGCGCGAACGGTACGGACAACTTCCACGGCATGATTCCCTATTTAGGCGGCACCTGCCCCAGCACGTTCGCGAATACATACTTGCCCACCGACTACTTTCCCGGACAAGACGTCTTTAACAACGGGGGAGGGGGCCCGTCGAGCTACCAATCTGGCGGGATAAGTGCCTCCGGCATGACAAATTGCCAAGGCCTACCTGGTGTCTCGTGTGGCAGCTACGACTTCACCACCGCATTCGCCCTTCCCGCTGCTGCCAGTAGCATGCAGGGGACCTGGACGCTGTATATGGCCCCCCAAGCAACCCCGATCCCAAGCGGATCGCTCGGGTCGTGGTCCATCTCGTTCACCACGGAATCTGCCGCCTCGACCACGACATCCATTGCAGCAAGCCCGGACGGCTCGGCTTCGCTCGTCTATACAAGCAGTGATGTCCACGGCGATACCACCACACCCACCCCGGTAACACTTACTGCCACCGTCCAGGTCGGTGGCTCACCCGTTACGGGGGGCACCGTCACCTTCTACGACAGCACAGGTACCAGTGCCGGCATGGGCACCGTTCTTGCCTCGGGCATCGCCGTCACCGGTGGCACGGCGGCAACAAACGTGACTTTTCCGGGAACCAAAGAGGGTTCCCGCAGCATTTCGACGGTGTATAGCGGAGTCTCCGGCACCTACGCAGGGAGCACTTCGTCCACAACGCCGGTTTTAACCACCAATCATCCGTACAATCCGTCTACCGGCACCTTCTGCAACGGTCCGGTCACGCTTAGCAACAGCGGCGCCGGGACACCCTATCCCTCGCTGTTGACTCTGGGCACCGGTAATTCGCAGCTCACGGGCACGATCGAGAGCGTCACCGTAAGCCTCAACAACATTAGCTTGCAGAACGACGCGGAGCTGGCAAACCTGGGTTTTCTGCTGCAGGCGCCGGGCTCAAACACGACGGGCCTCGGGAGTTCCGGCAACGCGTTCCAGTTTCTCTCCTGGGCGGGCAACCCCTTCACCAGCGGCTCACTGACGCTTTCGGATGGTGATTTTCCGACGATTCCGTATAACGCCGCGCCAAGCTGCTCCACATGTCTGCCCACCGACAATTGGATCGATATAGGTTCGGACAATCCGGACACGTTCCCATCCCCCGCGCCGGCGACATTCTCCACGGCCGCGCCCACCGGCTCGGCCACCTTCACGACGGAGTTTGGAGGCCAGGGAGCAAACAATACCTGGAGCTTGTATCTCGACACCCGCGTAGTCGAACCTGGTGCCGCCGGAACGATCGGTTCCTGGTGCATGAATTTCACGATGCAGGCGAATGCGAATCCCACCACGACATCCGTCAGCGGATCGCCGAATCCGGCTTCCACTCCGGCTGCCACAAACGCCAGCGTCACCCTCACTGCCAATGTTTCCAGCCCGGGATTCACGGTGAACGCTGGCACAGTTACCTTCGTCGACGGCAGCACCAGCCTTGGTTCTGCCACGGTTACGAATGGGGTCGCGACGCTGACCGCAGCTCTGGCCGAAGGCACGCATCAGATTGTCGCCACCTACAGTGGGACCAACACCGGGACGGAGTTCGGCATCAGCACTGGGAAATACGACCAGCGCGTGAACACCGCCACCACGAACCCCTCCTCGGGGTCGGGCGCGGGGCCGTACCAGTACTGCAATACGGGTGGAATCACGGCCCCGGGTCTGGGCGCCGACGCGGGCGCGGCCTCGCCGTACCCCTCGAATATCTTCGTGACCAATCTGCCGGGCACGGTGGATGCAGTAACGGTCCAACTGATCGGGTTCAGCACCAAAGACCAGGGCGATCTCCTCTCCCTGCTCGTGGGCCCTGGCGGCAACAACCTCGACTTCTTCTCACTGACTGGCAGTAATGTCTCCAACGCTCCACCACCGCTCAACCTTACCTTCTCCGATACGGCCTCAAGCCTTGTCAATGGGAATCTCACTTCCTCCGGCACCTTTAAGCCGACGAGTTTCAACACGAACATTACGTACCCGCAGTGCCCGCCCAACGCACCTAATTGCGCCAGCCCGCCGGTGGGACCGCCGCTAGCCTCGAATCCATTCACGCCGACCAACAAAGCTGCAACTGCCGGGACCGCCGTTCTGGGCAACGCAAGCGAGGCGGGAGTTTTTGGCGGCGGCAGTTCCAGCACCTACAACGGAAACGGAACCTGGAGTCTGTACGTGGACGACGGCGGCCCGACCGGAGGCGGCGAGGCGAGCTACCTCACTGGCGGCTGGTGCGTCAGCCTCACCGAGAATCTGCCAGTCGTGAAGGTGACCATTCCGATGAGCAGCTCTGTCACGCAGGGCCAGCAAGGTGTGCCGTTCACGGTCAACATTGCCAACAACAACGGACCCGGTCCCACCGGCGACCCGACGGGCGGCAAGAATCCATTGACCGTCACCGATACGCTTAACTCTGCATTCTCTTACGCGAGCTTCTCTGGCACAAGCTGGAGCTGCTCGGCGACCGGACAGACGGTGACCTGCACGAACGACTCCGCAGTGGCCCAGGGCAGCAGTTACCCACAGCTGACGATCGACGTGAACGTAAGCCCAACGGCGAGCACCGCGACGCCTGTCACTAACCAGGTCTCGGTGAGCGGCGGCGGAGCTCAGAGTGCAACTTCCAATACGGACACAGTGACCATTTTGCCGGCTCCGGTGCTGGCAGTTGCGAAGAGCCATACGGGGAACTTCACTCAGGGCCAGGCCGCCCAATGGAACATCACTGTATCCAACACAGCAGCATCCAGTAGCGTGACCAACGGCACCATCTCGGTGTCGGACACGCTGCCCGCCGGCTACACGCTCAACTCGTATACTCCAATCGGAACGTGGAGTTGCAGCGGCGCCAACACGGTCACCTGCACCACGACAGGAGTAATATCCGGCGGGGGTAGCTCGACCATTACTCTCACCGTGGACGTGCCGACCGCTTCAGCGGTCTCGGTAACCAATACCGCGAAGGCGTGGGGCGGTGGCGACCTGACCCATACAAGTTTGGCTACGGCCGCATCGGGGACTGACACCGCAACAGTAATCCAGGTGCCGGCCAGCGTAACCATCAACAACGGTGGTGGCACTCAATCCACCACCATCGACACTGCGTTTGCTATCGCGCTTTCCGTGACGGTGAGTGATGCCAACTCGGTGCCCATCCTCTCGTACCCGGTGACCTTTACCGCCAACCCCGGAAGCAGTGGACAGAGCGGAACCTTCTCTAACTCAACCAACACGATCCAGATCGCAACTAATGGATCCGGCGTCGCGAACGCGGGCATTTTCACCGCAAACAACAAAACGGGCGCGTATACCGTTACCGCAACCGCTGGAGGCGTCTCGGCGACCTTCAACCTGACCAACCTTGGCAAGTCGCAGACGACGTTTGCCTCACTGACTACAACGGCGGCGACGATCGACGTCTTCGGCTTTGGTTTCACTGCGCCGAGTGGCACGCTTGCCTTCACGGATGTAACCACGAGCACTCCGGTCGTGGCCCCGGTGACGCTCAATACTTCCACCGCCGCGACGGCTTTGACCTCGCAGGTGACAACCAGCACCGGGGCGAACACGCTCCCCTGCTGGACCGAGCTGGCTGACGTCAACGGCGACGGAATCCTTGACCTGATCACCTCGCTCTACAACACGGATTCGGTGACCGTGCAGCTGGGCAATGGAGACGGCACTTTCAAGGCAGCCACGACCTACCTGATTGCGTCGGGCTTCGGTCCGGCAGAGGTACATGCGGTGAGTCTCGGCAGCAGCAGCAGCAGCAGTACGGTGGATCTGATCGTCGGCAGCTTCAATGTCAATCAAATTGCGGTGTTGGTGGGCAACGGCGACGGAACATTTGGGACTCCTGAGTTCTACACCGTTGGCACCTCGACCAACACTCCTACTTCGCTAACCGCTGGCGACTTTAATCACGACGGCAACCTCGACGTGGCTACCGCCAACACCTTTAACAACAACGTCAGCATCCTTCTGGGTCATGGAAACGGCACGCTGTCGTTGCCGGGGGCGCCCACCAATGTCGGGCGCGTCCCCGAAGCCATCCGCGCGGGCGACTTCAACGGAGATGGCTATTCCGACCTTGCCGTGGCCAACTACTCAGACGGAACAGTCACCATCCTTTTGAACCAGCAGAACGGCACATTCATCGGCAGCGGCACCCCGATAAGCGTGGGCAGCGGCGCGGGATCAGGCCCGCAGGCGCTGGCCATCAACGGCAGCGGGAGCAGTCTGCTGCTGGCGGTGGCAAACTACAACGACAACACTGTAAGCGTGATGAAGAGCAACGGAAGCGGCGCATTCGGAGCACAAACGATCGTTCCTGTCGGCAAAGGACCGGACGACGTAAACTTTGCCGACTTCAATGGCGACGGGATTCCAGACCTCGCGGCGTCCAACTACACGGATGGCACGGTCAACCTGGCGCTGGGAAGCTCCGGCGGAAGCTACACCGTGCTGGGTCCGTTCAAAGTGGGCAATAACCCATATTCGGTGGCTGTCGGCGATCTGAACCTCGATGGCACCCCGGATGTCGTGGTCTCCAATTGCTTCAGTAACAATACTGGAGTGCTGCTTGACGGCACACAAATTGCTGTGTCCTTCAGCGGACTCTCGCTGACAGTGGCGAACAAATACAGCGGCACTTATACTCCGGATAGCAACAGCAAGTATGGATCGAGCACTTCGCCCAATACGACGCCGTAACTGCGTCCGCGGTATGCTGTTCAATGAAAAATTTTCCCCAAAGCTGAACTAAAGGAAGAGGGAATCAGCGCCATGAATGACCGACCCGAAGACAAGTCCCCAGACAACGCGCAGCAACAGACTACGAATTCACCAGATGAAGCCAATGAGCCGCAGATACCTAGCCGGCGCGAACTGATCGAACGATTCGCCAAAGCTGCAACAATCGCCGCCCCTTTGGTCGTATTCGTATCCAAAGCGCGGGCCATCCACAGCAAACCATGAAGGCCGGACAGAGACGCTTCTGTCGGCCGCACTAGCACTACATTCCCGAGTGGAAGTTGTATGAGGAAGTGCAACAGGTGCGGGCGCGTCTGGAGGACAGCGCCGCCAGTACGATCTTTGCGAGCGCCGTTGCGATTTACGAGAGGCGTTTTTCGAGGGTTTTGTTCTAGAAGAAACTTGATTGAGTTTCCATTGGATGGACGCGTAAACGTTAAAAAGCTACTCAAACTCTTCTGAAGAGAGAATGCGTTCCTCATATGGACCGGAAGTGCGCAGAGCATCCTCCATCCGGTTTTGCTTGGAGCAACATTCCACACGCAACGTAGAGCTGGAAAAAGCTCTTCAGCGGATCGACGGCTTCGAGGCCGCTCCCCTTACCGTAGCTTGAAACATTGGCGAACTGTTATTCGGAGCGCAGAGCCTCCATTACATCGACGCGGGCAGCCCGAGCCGCGGGCAGTAGCGACGCGACAACCGCAACTGTCATCAGCAAGAGCGCGGAGATAGCCACAGGCAAGGGGCCCGGCATCTTCATTGCAAAGAAAAAGCTACCCGCTAAACGTGCCACCACAAAACCGAATGCTGCGCCAGCGAGGACGCCCAGTGCGGCCATCACGGCGCCTTCTGCGATGACGCCTCTGAGGAGCCGCTGAGGTTCCGATCCAAGCGCCAGCCGGATGCCGAATTCACGCGTGCGCGAGCTGACCGAAAATGCCAGCACGCCTGCCACGCCCACCACCGCGATGGCCAACGCAACTGCTGCAAACACGCCGAATACCAGCGAGTTCAATCGATCTGGTGTAAGCACTTCAGCGCGGATATCTTCGAGCGTGGCGGCGTGCTCGACGGGCTGATCGGCGGACATCGAGCGAATCAGTCGCGTGATTGGCGCGACCAGCGCGTAGGGATCTTTGGTTGTGTGGATGAACAGGCGTCCGCCAAAGACCATACCCCCAAGGGGGTTGTAGACGGTGACTGTGGGCTCAGGAACGAGGTGCTCATCGTCAACATCGGCCGCGACACCGATGATGCGGTGCGGCGCCATAAGTCGTGCCTTGTCGGCATCGGTTCCGGGAAAGAATTGCAATACGGGATCTGTCCAATAGACATGCCGATTGATGGGATCCTGGTTGGGGAACATGCGCTGTGCGAGAGTCTGGCTGACGATGACGACAGGGTCGTTTTTATTCTGGTCGTCGAGCGAGTTGAAATCGCGGCCGGCGATGATGGGAACGCCAAGTGCTGCGAAATATCCAGGAGAGATAGTGCGCCACCCGGCGCGCGGATCCTCCACGCCCGGGGCGTGGGCGTGACCGTCGGCAGAAAATTGCAGACCGGGGCCGGTGGGATCGCCTTCGCGCCAGGGAACTACATTGCCAAACGCGGTCCGATTCACTCCCGGCAACGCATCAATGCGACGCATCGCTTCTTTGTAGAAATCAACAACCTGCTGAGGTGTCTTCCCATAGGACATCGCCGGGACATCGATAGCGAGAACGCGACGCGTATCCAGGCCGGTGTGTGCTCTTTGCAGTGCGATCAGCGTGGTGATCAACACACTTGCGCCGACCAGCAGCAAGAACGACGCGGCGATCTGAGTGACTGCGAAGATCTGCTGGCGGCGATTTGTGCTGCCCGTAATCCGCACGGTCCCGCTTGACGGACCCAGCCCACTTGACGAGGCGGACGACGGCAAACGCGGGACAAATGCCAGGATCACCGCTGCGACGATGGCCAGCGCCGCTCCCGACCACAGCAGGCTGGAATCAACTGTTAAATTGAGAGCGCGAACCGAGAAGCGTGACGCATAGCGGGCCAGGACGGCCACCATCGGTTGCGCGCTCGCCACGCCGATCAGGGCTCCCGCGCCACAGAGCACGAGACTTTCCGCCAGCAGCATGCGGCGCAGCGCCCCTCTGCTCGCGCCAAGCGCCATGCGGACCGCCAGTTCACCTTCGCGGCGAACCGTCCGTGCCAAAATCAGGTTAGCGACATTGCAACACGCAATCACGAAGACCAGTGCTGAGGCTGCGAGCAGCACCAGCAGCACATCCCGGGCGCTGGACGTAATCTCGTCGCGAAACATCCTCGCTTCAATCTGGAAGTCAGCTTGCTTCGAATAGGCTTCGGGGTGGTCTTTCTGCATCGTGGAGTAAACGGAGCGCAACTCGGCACGAGCCTGATCGAGGGTGACTCCCGGAGCGAGACGGCCAAAAAGCTCAGTCATGCGGTGGATGCGTCCGGTGACCATGGTCGCGGAAAGATGATGCGGGCTGGTGACCACGTTCGAGATGATTTCTGTGTCCTGGGGATAAGGGACACACGGCTCGAGGACGCCGATGATTTTCGCCGACCGCTCACCTATGCTGCCCAGGCGAACCGTCTTGCCAATGACCGAAGGATCCTTATCGAGAGCGGTCGCCCAGAAACGGTACGTGAGAACGACGACGCCGGCGGCTTTGGGGCCGTCGTCCTGAGGTCCGATGAGACGCCCAAGAACGGGGTGAAGCCCCATGACGTCGAAATAGGTGCCGCCAACGACGCCACCTCGAATTGAGCGAGGCTCGCCGAGGCCAACCATGGTGAAATCCATCGTAGAGAAATCGCCGAAAGCGCTGAGCGATTTGACGCTGGCGCGCAAATCCTGAATCTCCGGCACGGAAAACGTGGTGTTCGCGTCAGGGATGCCGGGGGCACTTTGGCGGATATAGATCAGCCGGTTCTCGTCGCGGTTTACCAGAGGCTTAAGGAGGACGCCCCGTACCAGCGTGAAAATCGCGGCATTGGCACCGATGCCAAGTGACAGCGTAAGAATCACAGCGATCGCTAAACCTGGAGTACGGGTTAGCGAATGGACGGCAACTCTGAGATCGCGAAGGAATATCATGCCCCACCCCCAATTCCCGGCATGGTTACTGCATCACGTCCGCCAAACACTAAGTGCCAGATGCCAAAAGACCTGATATTACTCTTCGCTGGTCCGTGGCGTCCGTTTTGGGACACTTTGTCACAAATTTGGACACTGGCCACGTGGAGCGCAAGCGTAATCTGGAAGGTCCTTCCAGGCAACGCGAGTCATGGCTAGCGCTTCGTGGCACTCAAAAGCTCGATTTGGCACCTACCGCGGATAGGTCGCGAAAAACCGGGTTCACCCAGTGATTCCGGTCAGGTTGTCTCCCCGAATGCATCATCGCCGGGTCATTCAGCTCTACCGCCCCACGATTTCCAACAGGTCCTTCTCGCTGCCCGGCCACGCCTTCGCGCCTTCATGCGTCAGCTTGCCGTTGCGGTCATCCCAGCGCAGCGTGGTGATCTCCAGGTCGCCATTTTCGTATGCGTAGGTCGTGCCATCGTCATTGTAGAGCGTGAACTCGGCGTTCGCTCCTGGGTACACCTTGATCTTCTGCAGGGGCTGGTTATCATGCGTGCTTTCCACGGGTACGCCAAATGGCAGGATCGAGCCGGCTTTGACGAAGAGTGGGATGGTATCGATCGGGGCCTGAGCGATGATGGTCTGCCCGCCGTGCATCCTCTCGTTAGTCCAGTAGTTGTACCAGTCGGTTCCTGCGGGCAGGTACACCTCCCGCGTCGTCGCGCCTTGCTCTACTATCGGCGCCACCAGCAGCGCCGGACCGAACATATACTCGTCGCGGATGTCGGCGACCTTTTCGTCCGCGGGAAAATCCATGAATAGCGCCCGCATGAATGGCGCGCCTGTCAGATGTGTGAACCATCCCAGCGAGTAGATATAAGGCATCAGCGCGTAGCGCAATTTCAGGTATTTTTGGAGGATCGATCCGGCCTGCGGTCCGTAGCTCCACACCTCATTGAACTTACGCGTGCCATGAGTGCGCATGGTGGGCAGGAATGTTCCGTACTCAAACCATCGCACATACAGCTCGGGATAGTCGTCGTAGTGCCCCACGTTGTCGCGTGCGCCGGACGGATCGATGAGCGGTGGGTGATCCGGAGTGTGTTGATAGGGCAAGTCCTGCCACCCGCCAATGTCGTTGCCCGTGTATGCAATTCCTGAAGCAGCAACGTTAAGCCCGGTCGGGATCTGCCGCCGTAGCGTGTCCCATGTAGGCGAAATATCCGACGACCAGAAGATGGTGCTGTTGCGTTGAGCGCCCAGGTAAGCGTCGCGCGACAAGATCAGCGCGCGGTTCTTCTCGCCGGGACGCACGCCATCCCGGCGTACTCCGTCATAGATCGCCGCGGTGTGGAAGAGGGGATACACATTGAAATACCGGGTGCCTGGCCCGATGCTGAAGTAGGCGCCATCAGGAGGAAGGTCGGGCTCGGTTTCATCGGCCCAGAAATAGTCAAAGCCCTTCGAGGAGATGTTGTCATGGATCAGGTTCCACCACCATTTCGCGGCGTCTGGATTTGTCGTATCGATGTCTGAGCCGGCCTTGTCATATGGCAAGCCGTCGACAGGTTTGCCCTCGGCGGGATTGTCGGGAGTGACTGGAACGCCGTTTGCAAAATGTTCGAACCAACCCTTGCCGAGCAGGAAATCGTAGTAGCGCGAGCCGGGCGCGAAACGCGGCCACACACTGATCATGGTTTCAATGTTCTGGGCATGCAGCTCTTTGTTCATCGCTGCTGGATCAGGCCACAGCTCCGGATCGAAGTCGTACTCGCCCATCTTGGTGTAGTAGAACCAGTCGACGACGAGGATATCGAGCGGCAGATGGCGCTCTCGGTAGCCCTCGGCGACGGCCAGTAACTCAGCCTGAGAGCGGTACCGCTGCTTGCATTGGATAAAGCCGTAGGCGGCCTTGGGCAGCATCGGCGTGGCGCCGGTGAGCAGGCGATAGCCGGAGTAGATTTCGTCCGTCGTCTTGCCTGCAATCACGAAAAATGACACGCGTTTGCCGAGTGTCGATGTCCACTTCGTGCGACCGTCAAAGGCGGGATAGATCGTCGTGGAGGACGGGTTGTCCCACACGAGGCCGTAGCCCTTATTTGTAACCACGAAAGGCACACAATAGCTTGGAGAGGCTGGAGCGAGATAGTTCGCGGCACAGGTGATGGGCCGCTGCCAATGGTCGAGATAACCTTCCTGGTTTTCGCCGAGCCCATAGTAGTGCTCGCCGTCGGTCGCGCGGAAGGTTGCGCCCACGGTGTAGAGCGGCAGGTCTTCCGGCTTGATGCCGCGCGCGTTCTTGAGCGTGTCGTCCTTCTGGTTCAGCTCGGCCATCTGCCAGCCCTCCATCTCGACGAGGAGAGAGCCGTCCGGCAGCGTGACTGACACATTCGCGCCGGCAGTCGACCCGGAGAAGAACTTCGCCGTATCCGGCAATTTTTCGTTCGGATCACGTTTGTATGCCGGTGCTACAGTCACCGTCATGCGATCGCTCGTGTAAGTGTCTGCCCCGCTCGTGGCCACGCCGTGCTTCCAGCCAGTCTCGTCCGGTTTGGCCACAAATCCGTAACCCGGCCCGGCTTCTGCTTCCCTGGCGATATTGCTCAGCGTGACCCGGACAACATTGGGCGCGTAGGCCTCAATCGTGATCGTCTGTCCGTTCCGCTCGAGTGGCGCCGTTTGTGCAAGAACGGCTATGGCATTTGCAATGAGCAGCAGGACAGGAGATAGGCGAGTCATTCGATCCTCAACTTTCCGGCTAAAGGGAACAGCATTGAACATACAACAGCCATCCGGCATCGTTCGGGCGTGTTTCAGAAGAGGATGTTCTTTCGCCTACT
>Ga0210391_10000162_pt1 | contig 79703 bp, 59 predicted proteins | sample IncBWC12OmetaG_FD_160573 | JGI IMG/M metagenome (GOLD analysis project Ga0210391, IMG submission 160573) | Forest soil microbial communities from Barre Woods Harvard Forest LTER site, Petersham, Massachusetts, United States - Inc-BW-C-12-O ...
GGTTCCGGGCGCGTCCGGCGGGGAGTTTCACGTGGGACCCCACATTATGGTGGTAACTCCTCATCCAGAAGATCTCCAGGGTTTCACCCGCGGCGGTTGGAACGGCACCTACATCATTCATTTGCCCTCCGCCAATCAGGCCGATAAATGGTTCTTGGTTATACCGATTCAGCCAGCAGATAAGCAGTTAGGGTGCGATGTAGAAAAGGGAAATACGGAGCGGTAGAAGTCGCAGCGGACCTCTCGCAGTCCAACCAGGTGCATCAATCTAGATCTCCAGGCCGGATTCGCGGCTTGCCCTGACGGCAATGGCTCAGGCAGAGCGAATGCCGAATAGCTTTGACGAGCAACGGCAATCCGATCACTCACAAGAAGGAGATGGATGTGTCATCGAAACTAAAGAGCAATAGCGGTGCAGAACCCCAAGGAACCTCCACCCAGCCCGAGAAGGGAGAGGTTTCGGTAGGGAACTCGGCGCGTGCGGAGGAGATCAGACGTCGCACATACGTAATCTATCTCGAATGCGGCGAACAACCAGGCGGTGAGTCGGACGTTGGCTCCAAGCCGAACGCGAACTCGAAGGTCAGGTGCTTGGGCAGGCGGGCTAGGAAACTGATCTGCTACAAAGCAGAGGAGGACAGATGATATCCGAGAGTTCGAGACCTAAGGTTCCTTGCGAGCACCATCACGGCCATGGCTCTGCTTCTGATGATTGGAGTCAGACTTGTGAGTCGTGCCGAATCGAAGATCTCGCACAACAAAACATCGGCTCAGTCTGGTGACACGATCCAGGAAAAAATAGCCCAGGCGATGTCGGCGGGGCCAGATAACGTTTCTACGTCCGCACAAATCATCGATACAGATGCGCAGGGTAAGATGGTAGTTCTGCGCGAGGGAAACAACGGTTTCACCTGCATGCCGGGAAAACCGAATGTGCTTGGCGAACCGCCCATGTGTATCGACGCCCCTTCGATGCAATGGTTCGCTGACGCCAAAGCTCACAAACCTAAACCAACCAACACAGTCCCCGGCATCACCTACATGCTTGCCGGGGCCTCTCAGCGGAGCGATTCAGATCCAAATGACACGACCAGCATGCCCATCGACGTAGGTCCCCACTGGATGATCATGTGGCCGTTCGATCCGAAAACTACCGGACTACCAACCACGCACAAGCCGACCGGCGCATACATCATGTGGGCCGGATCGCCGTACGCGCATCTGCACATCATGGGACATCCATAAACGATTCAGCACGTCGGCGCCTTCAATGATCATGAACTGTGGTTGAAACAGACCGCCAGTCAAGCGCGAGTTGTATCAGGAATCTCTGGCAGTCGCGTGCAATCGCGAAGAAATCGTATTTTCCACTTGATGGAGAAGGGCATATGAACGATCACAGTAAACAAAAATCCGTCAATTCCCGTCGTTCGTTCGTTGTCGGGTTTGGCGGCGTACTGGCAGCCGCTGCTGCCCTCACAAAAACAACGTTTGGCGGAGGTCTTGAACGTGAAAGTCAGCTGCTTCCGGCAAGTCCATCGACGCCTCGGTATACGGAGCATCGTATTCCGCGAGAAGGCGTTTCGCTTCATGTAGAAGACCACGGTAGCGGCAAGCCGGTGCTCTTGCTACATGGGTGGCCGGACTCTTCGTATCTTTGGCGCAACCAGATTCCATCCCTTGTCGCGAATGGCTTCCGCGCCATCGCACCGGACCAGCGTGGCTTCGGACGCTCCGATCGGCCAGAAGGAGTGGCCGCATATTCCCTGCAGAACGCGGTCGCAGATTTGGTCGGTATTCTCGACGCGCTAGGTATCGATAAGGCGGACATTATTGCTCATGACTGGGGAGCCGCTGTGGCCTGGCTCACGGCTACTGCCCACCCGAATCGCGTTCGCAGGCTTGTCGTTCTTTCAGTGCCACATCCACTTGCGCCATATACGTTGCGGCAGCGGGAGATGGCCTGGTACATGCTATTTTTCCAGTTCGAGGGAATTGCGGAGGCGTGGCTGCAGCGCGACAACTGGGCTCTGTTCCGGGAAATGCTCCGAGGCAATGGTGATGTCAATCGTTACATCTCAGATCTGTCCCGACCAGATGCTTTAAATGCATCGCTCAACTGGTACCGCGCGAACCTCGCGTCGCGCCTGCCGGAGCCGCCTCCCAAACTGCCGCCCGTGGAAGCTCCAACTCTCGGCATCTGGTCCTCAAACGATCACTACCTCGACGGAGAACGCATGAAGATGTCGGGACAATTCGTGAAAGCACGGTGGCGCTACGAGCAGATTGATGACGCCAGCCACTGGATTCCATTGGACGCGCCCGACCGGCTGAACCAGCTCCTCATTGAGTGGCTAGGCTGAAGCGAGAAAAAATTGGCATCATGAATATTGCAAGTATAAACGGCGCCAGACTTGGCTATTGGGAGGCTGGTCGCCGCCCCAAATCGCCATGACCTGCGGGAGAGAGTGATTTTGGAATCCCACACTCTCCGCCAGCAAGTCTTAACTCCAGAGAAGTTCCCCCATTCCTTACCCCGAAATACGCAACATTCCCGTATTTTTGCGATATTTATAGACAAACCGGAATAGAAGAGAATGAACTGCTAACGCCGAGGCGGAGTATTTCGATGGCTTTTCTCTGGAAGGCGGCATGACAGGGGTTCGTTTTCAGCCGCAATCAAACGATGAAGCTACATTATACCATGGGGTGTGGACCTTCCAGTAAATCCGCCGATCCTGCCGATGCTCGCGAAACGAGTGGATGAATTGCCCGCAGAGGGCGATTGGGTTTTCGAGCCGAAGTGGGACGGGTTTCGCGCCTTGGTGTTTCGCGATGGAGATGAAATTTTCATCCAAAGCCGCGACGAAAAACCACTCAATCGTTACTTTCCTGAGTTGCTGGAACCACTGCGCGCAGCGCTGCCCGCACGTTGTGTGCTCGATGGAGAGATGGTCATCGTCAAAAACGATGGGCTTGATTTCGAAGCGCTGCAATTACGTTTGCATCCCGCTGCGTCGCGTGTAAAGCTTTTATCCGGGCAGATTCCCGCATCATTTGTATTCTTCGACCTTCTTTGCCTTGGAGATCGCGATCTCTGCGGCGAGGCGTTTCAAAAGCGGCGACGCGAACTGGAGTCGCTGCTATCTTTGGCGAAACCGCCGATTCATCTAACACCTGCAACCAGCGATCGGAGTATTGCCGCCGATTGGTTTCGCCGCTTTGAAGGCGCAGGCCTGGATGGTGTGATGGCCAAAGATCCTGCAGGAGCTTACGAGCCGAACAAGCGAGTGATGCTTAAAGTGAAACACGAACGCGACTGCGATTGCGTGGTAGCTGGATTCCGCTGGCATAAAAAGGGCGAGCATACAATGGTCGGCTCGCTGCTGCTCGGTTTGTTCGACGATGCCGCGGCTTTGCAACATGTTGGAGTCTGTGCGAGTTTCAGCACGGCAAAACGAAAAGAGCTGGTGGAGTTTCTCCAGCCGTATCGAAAAGATGCGTTGATGAACCATCCGTGGAAGGCTTGGGCTGAGTACGCGACCGAGAAGGATGAAGGTGTCAAGCGAATGCCCGGCGGACAGAGTCGCTGGAGCCAAGGCAAAGATTTGTCGTGGGAACCGTTGCGGCCTGAATTAATTGTAGAAGTCGCTTACGATCACATGCAGGGAGATCGCTTCCGGCACACGGCGCAATTCCGCAGATGGCGAACAGACAAAAAGCCCAGCGATTGTACCTATGCCCAGCTTGAAGTTGTTCCTCCACAGGAACTGGCGGCAATTTTTCCGCAGGGAAGGTGAGTTTTATTCGTTCGCCTTTTTCTTCTTCCAACGCTCCCGCCACTCGCGTGTTGGGTCATCGTCTGGCTCTGGAGTTTCCTGCAGTGGCCGTTGTTCCTCGGGGACATGACGCAGGTTGACGCGGACACGCGTCCATGTGGATGATCTCCCACGCATCGAATCGACCAGCACATCGTCTACGGTAAGCAGACTTGCGATATCCGCATGTTTAGCCTTCCATCGCTCAAGACCTGCCAACGCGGCCGCTTTATCAGGCGAATTCGCGACCGTAATCAATGGCATCTTCACGCGCGGCTTCTTTATTGCTGTTTTCTTCGCGGCAGATTTTGCGCGGGAAGGCATCACGCGCGCAGCCTCGCCTTCCATCTTGCGGAAGTGCGGAGGCCAGGGCGCATCGGCGATACCTGCCGCTTCGTCTTTATCGGCCAGTTCCAGTAATTTTTCCAGCGAGCCGGACGATGCATCCATCTCGGCATGCGGATTGCCGATTTTAGCGAAGCGCTCAGGAACCGTGAAAATGGTAAAATCCGCCGGATCGCAATCGGGTACTTCTTCCCAATCAAGAGGAGTCGAAACGCGAGCATCTGGGAGCGGGCGCACCGAATAGGCAGAGCATGTCGTGCGATCCTTCGCGTTCTGGTTGTAGTCAAGGAAGACGCCATGACGCTCTTCCTTCCACCATTTCGAACCGGCCAGGGTTGGGGCGTGGCGCTCAACCGCCCGCGATAAGGCAACCGCCGCACGACGGACTTGCGTGAACGTCCAACACGGTTGGATGCGCACATTCACGTGCATGCCGCGCGAGCCGCTGGTTTTCGGCCAGCCATGAAGGCCGACCTCATCGAGAAAGCCTTGTACTTCAAGGGCGACGCGGCGAACATCGTCCCAACTAACGCCGGGAATCGGATCCAGATCGATGCGTAGTTCGTCGGGATGATCGAGATCGCCGGAGCGCACCGGGTGCGGGTGCAGTTCGATGCAGCCAAGGTTCACGATCCAGGCAAGCCCGGCTGCGTCATCGACCACGATTTCTTCGGCGGTGCGGCCGGAAGGGAACGACAAAGTGACCGTGCGCAACCAGGCTGGCCGCTTCTCTGGTGCGCGCTTTTGATAAAAAGCCTCCGCCTCGGCGCCGTAAACGAAACGTTTTAGAACGATCGGTCGATCTTGAATACCCGCCAGCGCACCCGGAGCGACGGAGAGATAATACTTAACCAGTTCGAGCTTGGTGACTTTTATTTGCGAAGAAAAGTACAACTTCTCAGGGTTCGTGATCTGGACTTCCTGCCCGTCGATTGACAGGATTTTGCTGGCCGATTCCTTTGCCACAAGACAAGGCTACCACCGATAATCATTATCTTAGGCGACATAAATCTCTGGCCATGAATCAATCATCATTCAGCCCGACCATCGACGAATATCTTCGCAAGCGATTAATGCCCGTTGAAGGCGCGATCCCGCAGTTGGCGGGCATCGACATGTATGGCAACTCGATTCCTGCGGGAACCGTGGGCGGCGACCTTTTCGAGTACATCAACTTTCAGCAGCGCTATGACATCGACGGTCGCATCGCCCGGGCGCTCAAACTTGCGAAGCTTTATCTCGATCCTTTACCGGCTGGGCAACCGGCGCGCAACATGGTGGATGACCATGTGTGCTGGCTGGAAAACCGGCTTAACCACGAGCCATCAACGCCGCTCGAATACAGAAAAGCAAAAAGCTCCGAGCAGTTGCGCATCGCGGAAGATCTTCCGGAGTTGAGGACCACGGCCGGCGTGCTGTTGGTGGATGCGCAGGGGCACGGCCTAATCTCGGCCAAAATTGCATCGACCGTCCACGATACATTTCATGCATTAATGCTGGTGGAACTGGATCGTTATGGAAAGACCACGCCGGGATTTTTTGAAAAAATCAATCTGCGGCTGGCGCAATCTGTCACCGCGCGCAACGCGCTCGGACGCAACCCCAAAGACAGTGCGCGCGAAATCGCCACCATGCTCTATGGCGAAATGCGGCCCGAAGGACTTTTTCGTTTCGTAAATTTTGGCCATCCGCCGCCGCTGGTTTTCTCAAACGAGTTCGGCACGTTTATGGAGATCGGCCAGGCGCGAATGGTGCAGTTTCCGCCACTAGGCCTGGAAATTCCCGAAGATCACCCAGACCGTAACAAATATTTCTCGATCAGCCTGCGAAAACGGCAGGTGAACTCTTCCGATGTAGCGGAGATTACGCTGATGAGCCCCGGCGACATACTCTTCCTCTATACCGACGGAGTCTACGATGGCACCGACGACGAGGAACGATCCCAGCTCGAGCGCGTGATGCGCAACCATAAAGACCACCCGGCCCGCGAAATTTGTAACGCGTTGCTGGATTATGCCGTCAAGCGCGATGAACACTTACAGCAAATCGGTGAAGACGATGTCATTGACGACAAGACGGTATTCATCATCAAGCGCAGGTAGCGAAGCGCCGCGATTTTGTTGCAAGAATCGAGTGAGACTTTGAACGCGAGGAGGCAGTCGAAATATGGCATGAAGGAACGCATTAACGGATTACGGCGGCAGTTTCGATCGAGCCGAGTTCCAAAGGAGAGACATTCGTGCGCGAACCGTTGAGGCCCAAAGTGGCGGAAATGATCCGGAAAGCATCGGCGAGACGATTATTCGCAGGCAAACCGGACGACAGAGAACGCACTGCTCGGAATCGAATATGGTGCTGTCCTGGCTTTTTCCCAAGGCAGTCGGTTTCAATAAGGGCCTTAGGCGAATGCAAGCCGCAACAGATGATGTTCTGGAACTTGATCTTCCAGCCGGAAGTAGTAGAACAACGCTTCTGAGCGGTCGTGTTGCCCCATCATGATCAGCAGGCCTCCGACTATCGAGATCCAGCGCAGCATGAGAAGGAACTTTTCCTTCTAACATGCTTTCACTAAATCTCAGCCGCCAATCTCAGTGACTTTTTCAACACCCCCCGATATCCCTCATTAAGGGGTTTTGAGCGCCAGCGCTTGATTTCGTCAGCTACCCGCTACAATCGTCCCAGAACCCATTTTCGACTAACCATGTCGCTATGATGGAACGCGCCGAGAAGCCAGCTGCGCATATCGAGGTCATCCCCGCACGACCGGAGCAACAGCCGATCCTAGCCAACTTGCTTGAGTTGTACGCGCACGATTTCAGAGAGTTCCGCAATTTGGAACTAGGGTGTGACGGCAGGTTCGGCTATGGCGGCCTTCCGCTTTATTGGAGTGAACCTGGCCGACACCCGTTTCTTGTCTGGGTAGAGGGCAAATTAGCAGGCTTGATTTTGGTGAAGAGAGGATCGGAACTCTTTGGCGATGAGACTGTCTGGGATGTGGCAGAGTTTTTTGTTCTTCGTGGATACAGGAGGCGTGGAATCGGAACTCAAATCGCACATGAGGTGTGCAGGCAATTCCCGGGGTTGTGGGAAGTTCGTGTCGTGGAATCGAATACTGCTGGACGCGACTTTTGGGCACATGCCATCTCGATACTCACGGGTCAGGTAATCCAACCTGTTCGCGTCGAGAAAGATGGCAAGTGGTGGACACTTTTCTCATTTGTGTCCAAGCCTGTAGCGTAATGGGCCGTAACTGTTGCCAAATCGCCATAGCACTCATGAGGAACAACCAGTGCTATGGCCTGTTAACGGCAGTTGACTAGTTGACTTGCCGAAAGCGAAAGGACCGTTGCGTCGTCCACACAAACTTCGGCATCGCCAGACTTCTCAGGCTGACTTCAATCCGTCGCTGCTACTGCTTCACCTGAAACGCCACCTTGCTCTTGAGCGTCCCTGATGGCGTCGTCACCTCGATCTTCCCCGTGGTTGCGCTACTCGGCACAGTCGTGCTGATCTCGGTATCCGAGATCACCGTGAATGCCGCCGCCGCCCCGTTGAAGCTCACGCTGCTGGTGTCCGTGAGCCCGTTCCCCAGGATGCTCACCGTGACCCTGGTTTTTCCCACGGTGGGCACAGTCGCCACGAACGCCGGCAGATTCGCACTTACGGTAAAAACGGTACCCTTCAGGTCGGAGCCCCCGCCCATCGTCGTGCCGTAAAGCATACCGTCGGTGGCCTGGTAAAGCCCGCTAAATGGAAACGCGCCATCGCTTCCGTTGAACCGATACAGTATGGTGTCTTTCCCTTTCGGCGTGAGCCGAAACAGGCTGCCACACGGTTCCGGGTAGTCGGGCGTGCAATCAAACTCGTTCGCCGCTCCGCCGACGAAGGCACCGTAGAAATTGCCGTCGGATGCCAGAATGAGAGTGCCATCGGGACCGTCGCCGTCCGCGCAGCCTTTCAAAACGCAAAAGTCGTAAACCGTGGTGAGCGTACCGGTCGGAGTAATCTTGAAAACGGTGCCGCAACCTCCCGCAGTCCCGTTCACGCAATGAGTTCCACCTTGAGGAGTGGTTCCATAGAAATTCCCGTCGCGGCCTTGAACCACAGCACCGGCCGGCATGTCGCCGTCTTCACAATTCTGCAGCGCACAAAAGTTGTAAAGCGTCGTCACCGTGCCGGTTAAAGTCATGCTGTAAAACGTGCCGCAATTCCCTCCGGTACCGCAGTTGACGCCGCCGATTACGGTCGTCCCGTAGAGAAGTCCATCGGAGGCTTGCATCAGAGCGCCCTGAGGACCAGCACCGTCCACGCAGCCGTTCCCGTTATCCACCGAACAAAACTCGTGTAGCAACGTGAACTCGCCGCCCAGACCAATCTTGAAGGCGGTGCCGTAACCTTTGCCTCCCTCCTGGGTCACGCCGTACAGGTCTCCGTCGGAGGCTTGAACCAGACCAGCCTGCGGAAAGGCGCCGTCGGTTTCCGCGAACGCATGCAGTGACTTGAACTCACCCTCGGGGGTAATGCGGAAGACCGTTCCGCAACCCAACCCCTGCGACCCGCAATACTGGGCGTTCACGCCGCCGTGCATCGTCGTGCCGTAGAAGTTCCCATCAGTGGCCAGCACCAGCGCACCTTCCGAGTCGTTCCCGTCGGCGCAGTTGGGTTGCGAGCAGAAGGTATAAAGAATCATGCGCCTGGGGAGTGATCTTGTATATCTCGCCCTCGGTCGTGCCGTAGAAGTTCCCATCCAGTCCCTGAACGAGCCCGACAAACGGCCCTCCTGAGTCAGTCGAGCCAAAATTAAACAGAGTCGTAAAGGTCTGCGCCGACGCAGTAATCGCCGCCGCCGCGCATAGCAAAAACACCATGCCAGCCTTCTTTACAAGAGCCTTCTTTACAAGAACTAGGAGCGCTAAATCGACACTCTTAGCAACACTATTTTTGTTCTCTTGAGCCTGAGCGAGAATAGATAGCTCTTCCATTCGTGCTTTCATCGGGGCAATACCCTCCTAGGATCGGAGATTTGAAAACGGTCTTGCTCGACCGTGAACTACAACGGGAGGTGGCGCGGCCCAGAACCTGCGTGCCTCACCTTGGCGCGAAAGATTGCGGCGATCACGCTGATCCTCTGGAAGAAAGGAGCTCATTTCGACGCTGAGAAACTGAAACCACAAGCAGCTTGAGCATCTCGAACAGAGAGGCCGTTCCATCCCCTTGGGATCATTCTTAGTGGTGGCCAGTCGCTTCTTCTTGAGACGCTCGAGTCGAGGGAGAGTATCTAGCCAGAAGTTAGACGCTTTGTGTGCTTCGGCACCGAGTCTCCAAGCCGATTATATTCCTCCTCGCATGACCCAAGAAAGCTGTAGGCCACGAGTCTCCGATAGGACCATGGTTGGCAACACTGCAACCCGGTTAGCTTGTGAGTTACAGGGAACCGAAATGGCGCCGTCATGAAGGCGAACATGAAACCACAGGGAGGACGAAGTATAGAAGGTCTGCCCCTAAGGCAGGGGCTGGATGTCAGGAATACATTTCTGGCGTTCCAGAGGCGAGAAGTGTTTCTCACTTGACATCCCCCTTATATAGGACTTCTGGCCCGCGTCGTCGAAAGTTTGTCTGGGGCAAACTTCAGAGTAGCTTGCGAGACACGCCCGCCGAAATTGCGAGTTAGAAGCTGAACCTCGCCGTCAGCGAAACGACACGGCCGGCAAGAGCACCTAAAATCGTGCCGAAGTTCGAGCTGCCAATGTTGTTCGATATCTGATTCGGATTGAAATTCAAATTGTTGAACACATTGTAAGCGTCCATCCGGAATTCCAGCCTGGCGTTTTCTCCGAGTACCGGCGCGTTCGGCAGGCCAAATCCCTTGGCGAGCGTCAGGTCCACGTCCTTATATCCAGGAAGATTGAGCGAGTTGCGATGGACTCCGGGGGGTTGAGGCAGCGCGGTCCCATAGCAAGTATTGCAGTTGTAGGGGGTGTAGGTGGGCGTGGAGAAATACGCCGACGCATTCCCCTGGGTCGCGGTCAAAGGAAAGTTCGAGCTATTCGGGCCTTTGAATGCGTCGTTGCCGGTACTGGTGCCTGCCCCGCCCAAAGAGGAAGCCGGAAACAGCGTCCCATAACCACATTCTCCGCAATAGAGGTTTCCGCCAACAACGTTCACTTCAGGGCTCCAGGGGAATCCGGAGTGGATATTGAAGATTCCGCTGAGCGACCAACCGCCAGCAATCTTTTCAATCCAATTGTGGCCGCCGTGGAAAAATACCGGCTGCCACATGCCAAAAACCTTGAACGCCTTGCCCACGTTATAGTCGGAGCGTCCATAGTCGAGGTTAAGGTCATATGGGTAGGGCTGTTCCGAGTAGGGCGCGGAGCTAGTGTCCATACTCTTGGACCAGGTAAACTGCGCATCGCCCATGAACTGGCGCGAGAATTGATGCTTCAACTCGGCCAGCATTGCGTTGTAGTTGGCGCGTCCGCCAACACCCCAATAGTCTCCCCCATTAATCTGCGGGTTTAGCGTGAAGCCGCTGGTTGCGGGAACCGCGTTCGGATTTTCGTGGAAGTAGATGTTACGCGACAAGCTTCCCTGATATCCCAACGTCATAACGAACTGTTGGCCCAGATCATATTGGGTGTCCAGCGAGTAGTGGTGGACCATCGTGGTAGGAAGAGTATTGGAAAAGATTTCGACGCCGACCGAACCCGTGGTCGGCAGCCCATTTGCGCCAAAGGGAGAGATGGCGTTGGGGTTCGGAGGATAGCCGTAAAGATTGTGCGCGTCTGAGGAAATAGCATAGACGATGCCAGGATTCGGCGAAGTCGGCGTCGGCATGTTAAAGTCCGGCGCGACCGCCAGCCCGGGATTATTAACGATGTTCGACGAAATAGCGATCTCTATCTGGTTGTAGCTCAAGCCGTAGCCGCCACGAACCACAAGTTTATTGTTGTATCGATTCGGACTCCAGGCGAAACCGACTTGTGGTCCGAAGTTATCCTTCTGCGCGTTCCACGAGTTCCCTTTGTGGACGACCAATCCGGTCATGTAATTCACCCCCACGCCAGGAGCGGCCACCAGCATGTTGTTCTCCTTGGAAGAGAGTGGACTGAAGTAAGACCAGCGCAGGCCGAGATTGAGCGTCAGGTTTGGTTTTACTTTGAAATCGTCCTGAACAAAGAAGCCCAGGATGTTTGTCCGGTCGTCCTGACGCTCAGTCGTAGGTTCCCCGGTGGTAGGACTAAAGTTGCCTGTCTCGTTATGGGGCGCATCGTTGAGGAAATCCCACATGTTGAAGAAAAAGTAGGCCGGCACGCCGTTGCCGTTAGAGACATTGTTCTGCAGGTAGAAAAGACGCGTAGCCTCACCGCCAAACTTAACGGTGTGACGTCCCCAAATTTTTGTGGCCACATCCTTGTAGGTGTAAGTCCACTGATTCTGGATGCTACCCACAGGGGGCCCGAATTGATTTGGCGTGATGCTGCCGATCTGGCCGATGTTGTCCACGGGAAGTCCAACGGGCGACTGCGGATTGTCGGAAATTTCATTCCAGCGCCATCCGGCTGCATTCACACGAGCTTCATTCAGAAATGATGCTGAAATAGTGTGATTCCAGATGGCGGAGAATGCGTCGTTGATTTGCGAATGATGGAAGAGATCGTAGGCACGGTTACCGTTGTAATCGGTCTTCGATAGTGGAACCCAGTAGATGGCAGCACCGATTCGGTCTTTGCTGGTAACATCCGCATCGACGCGGCCGTTGTATTGGGCAGCGGTAAAGGTGGTCGGGTTCGAGGTTATGTAGTTCGCGAGGTCGGCCACAGTGCCCAGACCGCTGGGGCAGCCAGTGCCGCTCCCACCGCAACCGGGGTTGCTGATGCTCGTCCATCCCAGATCCTGCGTACGCAAACCTGTAGTTAAAGGCGTACCGATATTGATCCCCTGACCGGGAATAGTTACGCAGTTAACCCCTTCGCTCAGGCCCGCAGCCTTGCAATCGCTATTTGCACTGATGCCACGATTGATAACGCCATTGCCAGGAAATTTGAGATACGTTGCGGCGATGCTTCCGGCGGGCGCCAGGGCATCGAAAGCCTGAGTATCGTACCATCCGTTACCGGTGAGGTTAGAGTTCGGCTCGCGCACCGTTTCATAGTTAAAGAAGAAGAAGATTTTATTTTTCCAGATGGGGCCGCCGACGCTGCCTCCGAACTGGTTGAATTTGTTGTCGTCTCTCAGCTTGGGATTGCCGTAGCCATTGTATGGCTGATAGGCATTCAGATTCGGTTGGTGGGTGGTGAAGAAGAGGCTGCCGTGAAAGTCATTGGTGCCGCTCTTGGAAGTGATCTTTAGCTGGGCGCCTGTGAATCGGCCATCCTCGGCGTCATAGCTGTTTGAGACTATTTTTACGTTATCAACGGAATCCTCGGACGGAGTGATGATGGTAGCACCGCCCCAAACCGCACTGGTGGTGCTGATACCGTCAATCGAAATGCCGTTGTTCTCCGTCTGATTGCCGTTGGAAATAATCTGCGCGCCGTTCTCGGTCTTGAAGATGCCATCGTTGCCACCGGAAGCACCTGCCTGCGTCTGAGTGCCCGGAAGATTGTAGTTGTCTGTGCCGGCGGCTTGCGAGCCATCTCCAAAAGAACCGGGAGCCAGTTGCGCGAGTTTAGTAACGTCCCGCCCAAATGACGGCATGTGCTGAATCTGGTTGCTGCTGACAGTTCCGCTCACGGTCGCTGTCTCCGTGTCGAGCAGCTGGGTTGTACCCGACACAGTTACAGTCTGATGAACCTGGCCCACATCAAGTTGCAGGTCGAGTCCATTCGGCTGCTCGGGGATAATGACGACATGCTCCAGCACTTTCTTCGTGAATCCTTCGTGCTCCGCAGTGATTCGGTAAGGAGCCGACGGGAGTGCATTGAAGTTGTAAATGCCATTCGCGTCGGTGACAGACACCATGGTGCTGTTCGTATCCGTATTTATTAACGTCACGGTCGCACCGGGGATCACTGCGCCCTCGGAATCCTTTACCGTTCCCCGCAGCGAAGCTCGAAATTGAGCCTGCACTGACGCGGCGGTTGCTAACATGCAAACCATCAGCAGCGCGACGTGGACTGCCAAACTCGACCGACTCATAAAATTCTCCCTTCTCGAATCGCGCGCGCCGAAAATGCAGGCAACTCCTTAAACCGCACGCGACCGCCTACCGGATGACTTTCTCAGCATCCAGTAATTGCATTTGTCGGCTATGTTTCGACGAAGTTGGCGGCCATCCTCCAAGAGAGCGGCGCAGTGGGATGCAGCGGGAGCAGAAAAGGGTTGCTGGGAATTGGTTCGGGAAACAAGGCTCTACGACAGGATGCGAGAAATGGTCCGGCTAACGCGTCGCGGCGGGCACGCTCGCCTTCTTGTCCGGCTCGAACCCGATCTTGTCCAACATAGGCTGAATCTCCGGGTTGGACATAAACATTTTCCAGACCAGGCCGCTGCGGTAATTTTCCACCATGACCACGATCGGTGCCTGATCGAGACCCATGTACATTGAGGAGAACCAGTTCCGGGAAAGATTGAATGCGTCGCGCGGACCGTAAAAACCCCACAACCGGTCTCCAAGCTCTCGATAAAAAAACTTGAGGGCAGCCATGGACGCCTCGGGCGTATAGGGGAACGATGAGAGAGCGCCTGTGGGCGTGATCGTGCCGTCATCTCTCGCCGGGTCCGGAGCATGGGCGAGATAACCTAGCTGATCGTCGCTCGCCGTCAAGCCCCAATCGTCGGCGCCATAACCTTGGAAGTGGCTGGGGTTCGCTTTGCAGTACGCCAGATTAATAAGCGCGATGTTGCGGTTGTTCTCAAAATAATCGGTGTACCTGTCGTGGATACCGCGCGGATTGAAACCCATGTACGAATACTGCGTGAAGAACAATGGTCCGCCCGTGCCCACTCCTACGTCGAGTTTGATGCCATAGTATGTGTGGTCGTTCCGGTAGTGATCTCCTTCGTTTGAGCCCGACCATCCACTTCGATAGGCAACTGCGGCCGGCGACTCGCCCGCCCACCCGGTGTAGTAGAAGTCAGCCGGAACAGCGTGCGTAGGCGACGCAATAGCGAGCAGGTAGGTGATCATAGTTTCGTTAAAGCCGGTCAGCCGATGATCGATGTACCAGGACCACTGCGGAGACCAGTGCCATAACAACGCCTTATCCTGCGGGGAGCGCCGGTACCAGTCCCACTCCACGGTCTCCCAGAGGTGAGTAATTCTCTGATACACGTTCTGCTCACCTTCGCTGCTTCCCTTAAAGTACTGGCGCGCGGCCAGCAATCCTTCCATCAGAAACGACGTCTCAACCAGATCGCCGCCGTTATCAAACATGCCAAAAACCAACATGCTCTGAGCCGTGTAGCCATTCAGAAAGTGCGGCCATGCGCCGTGGTAGCGGGGTGCTTTCTCGAGGAAGTCCAGGATTCGTGTGAGCCGTTCAACGCCTTGCTCGCGAGTAATGAACCCGCGATCCACGCCGACGACGAGGGCCATGATGCCAAAACCAGTGGCACCGGTCGCGACAATGCGATCGTCTCCCGGAATATTTTCAAGCGTTGCCCCCGCGTCCGGATGACTCCCCTCCCAGTAATAGCGAAAGCACGCCTCCTGCAACATATCGAGCAGCTCGTCGTCGGATAACTCCCTGGTCGACGCAGATGCTATGTCGGAAAGGACTGACTGGCGGTAGGATCGGTCCACTGCCTTCACCCGATAAGAAGCTTTTACTCCTGGCCGTCCCAGAAAGTCTGTATAGCGGTTGATGCCTTCACTCTGGATACCGATCGGTTCGAATTTGTGTCCTTCCACGGAGCGGTAGATCGCGTAGCTTTGCAGATTTTCTACTGCAACCGAATCCCAGCTAATGTCGATGTGCCTGTCATAGCCCTTGGCGCGCACATTCTGCGGCGCCGGCGGAGCATTCCTCACTTCAGGCGCAATCGGCGAAGCAATACTCTTGTCGTCGATTTTGATCTCGTCGATGATTAAGGTATGCGGCGCGTTATCCGCTTCGTTCTGGCCGAAGTGAACGCTGTGCAGCGAGCGTGGTTGAAAAGGATGAATAGAGGCGGTCTCAAACTCACCGAGCGGCAGTCGGATCTGAACCCAATGTTTGGCAGGCACGTCGCCGATGATTCCGTCGAGCTTAACCGGCGCTGTAAAGTCATGCTGGTCGTCCTCCAACTGGATAAACGGCAAATCGGCGGCAGGAATCACTTCGGGGGAATAACACCACATGTAAAGCGTGTCGCCCCGAAAGTCGGTCGGCCGGTTGCGCATACTGACGACGCGCACTTCCACCTCCCAGCTCCCGCCTGCCGTAGACTGCCACTGCAGGCGCAAAGCATTGGGAGCCGTGAAGAAGTTCTTCTTTTCAACCGGCAAAGCTCCCGATAGCAACTGCACGGTGCTTGGAGCCACCGATCTGCCGCTGCTGTAATAGTAGTAGTCGGGTGTGATGCTGTTGTCGAACACTACATGGTTGTAGTAGTCCGTCGGTGTGACCGCGCAGCAAGGAATTACAATCAGGATCAAAAAGGAGAAAAGCCAGAAAAACAGACGCACTGCACACTCCGCCTCTTGCAGATGGAGAGAATGAATTGAACTTAATTTCGCAGTTTAGCACAAGGAGTTGAGTATAGAGAGCAACGAACGGCCCCTTTCCGGATGGGCTGAAGAGGTAGCCTGCTCATCCAACATTCGAGCGCTTGGGTGATCTGCGGCGAAGCAGAGAACGGTGAAGACGCCGCGAGAGAAGTGGCGAAGTTGCTCCCCGTCCTTCTACTGGATGCTTCTATACCGTTGCTCCATGGTGTGAAGGTGGCTCAGATAGTGAAAAGGGATCACCCGGCTGTGAGGGTGGTAATGATGAGTGAGCAGGATAGTTCTGTGCTGGCACGATTGGCAGAGGCAGCAGGAACTCCGCGTTTCCTAGCAAAATCGCGTCTTGGAATTGACATGATTCCTCTGCTTACATTGTTGGGGAATGACTTGCCCTTCTTGAAACCGGACCGCGCAGGTGCCTTCCGGAGAAAAGGCCGGACGGTCCTCATCCCCTCAGGTACTTAACAAGAAGACGCAGCCGGAAGAATTTGATCTGGTGATTCTCGGTGGCGGCACGGGTTCGACCATCGCTGCTTGGACGTTTGCTGGCGAAGGCAAGCGAGTCGCAGTCGTCGATCGCAAATACATCGGCGGATCATGCCCGAACATCGCGTGCTTGCCGAGCAAGAACATCATCCACAGCGCGAAAGTCGCATCGCACTTTCGGCGTCGAAGGTCTGATATCTCTGTTCTCATCCGCGGCGTCAGCGCACAAGGTTGTCGAGACAAGAGGAGCCCAGATCTCGGCGGCATGAGGTACGCCCGAGTTAGGCGGATCCGAGGAGACTGTAGAGCAAGATCGAGAACACGATCACGGTGAACATTACGTACATGCGGTCGCGCTCTTCTGCAAACCCAAAGATCGAAAATGCGACTCGCGCGACGGGAGTCGCGATCAACAGTAAGAGTCCCAACTGGATGATCCCCCGGCCTTGCAATGCCAATGTGTCGCGGATGATTCCGCGGACGTCTCGAAGGTCTGCGGGTTCGCCACGGAACACGCGGAAATCCATGGGTGAGTGACCATGCCGCCGGAGATAAATTACGCCGCCAATCAATACAACCAGTGCAGACAGAAGTACTCCGGCACGCAGCAGATTTCCGAGAATATTTTCGATCCTTTGATCGGTCCAGCTTCGCTTTGGAAGCATCTAGATCCTCCCCGAGAGCCCGTTATAGAGCATCTCAATCGCTAGAAGAACAATCATTAGGCTAAATCCGAGGCGCAGCCATTTTGTATGCACTTTGATGAGAATCCTGGCGCCCAACAATGAGCCGGCGAGAACCCCCAGCATGACAGGCATGACAAGTCCGGGATCAATGTAACCGCGATTCAGATACACACCCGCGCTGGCTGCGGCGGTGACGCCGATCATGAAATTGCTGGTGGTAGTCGAGACTTTGAATGGGATTTTCATGGCTTGATCCATGGCAAGAGCCTTCATTGCGCCGGAGCCGATGCCAAGTAGTCCTGACAAAGCGCCAGCGCCAAACATGAGGGCCCATCCGGTTGGTACATGCTGCACGTTGTAGGTTCGAGCACCGTCCGCGTCAGGGAAACTGCCGTTCAAGTGCAGCCGGGTAGCAAGCAGATCGAGTGGGACTTCGCGTTCAGCTTGCGATCGGGGTTTCCGGGAAAAGTACGCTGAAAACAGCAGCACCACTCCAAAGACAGTCGCAATGGCATGCGTTGAAACTTTTGCCGCCAGATGTGCACCGAGAAGCGCTCCCACGGTTGTCGCAATCTCGAGAAACATACCAATTCTGATGTTGGAGAAACCCTCTTTCACGTAAGCTGCCGCTGCGCCGGAGGAAGTCGCGATCACCGACACCAGCGACGCGCCGATGGCGTAGCGGATGTCCACCTTAAAGAACAAGCTGAGTACCGGTACGAGGACAACGCCTCCGCCCAATCCGGTCAACGCTCCTACGAGGCCAGCGATCAGCGAACTGCCGCATACCAGCAGGCTGAACTCCAGGATGGTCATAAAATCCTTTCACCCCTTGAAGAACCGGACACCTAAAACTCGAAACGTCCTCCCCGGTTCCTCCGTCGCTAGCCGGCGCTTGCTCAATGCCGAGCTTGAACTTTCTTGGATCTAACATATCGGCGATTGTCGCATTTTCCTAGGCGCAGTCGAGCATTCGACTCCTTTCCGGGTGATCAGCCTGAGTTGCTCTGCATGAGGCAACCTCACCTATAGTCGCGCTTGTGGGCTCAACTTTACCGAAGTAATCTGCCTGATAATCGGTATGTGGCGAGCCTGCAAGGTGAGCCTCCGAGGGAACGCCTTCGCTTGTCTTGAACGCTCGCTCAGTAGCTACCTGTTGGACTCTGCGACGCCGCGTCAACTCGCTGCTCAGCACGAACAACAAGGACGCTATCGAAGACAACAGGCAAATTCGGTAGCGCTCCCAATCCAGTTCCACGAGTGAAACCATCAACCACACAAGTAACAAAACTCGTTTCATGCGTTCCATATGGTTGCCCTTCGCTGATTCTGCGAACCTCCTTCGCCCTTTCTACATTCGGTCCGAACAGCCTCAACGTGGATCCGCTATCCCGCACGCCTCGAGGTAGCAGTTGCTGGTATCGGAGCCCTCGTTGACAAGCTAGCTCCGATCTTCTCTTCGAGTTCGCCTTGACATCGAAGGCAGAATTGCGTCCATGGCAATGCGTGCAACCTCTGATCCTGAATTTTGTCACCGCACCCTACGCATATTCCGAAGGAGCCATCAGCGATTCTCTTGAGAGCCGCTTCAATCAAAAGCAAAACGGTCCTTCGCTGGCTCATTCGCTCGTACAAAGACTCCTTTGACACACTGATGACGCACCGGTCCGCGCTGTCTTGTGTAGTGTCAGCATCCAGGGAGCATGCTTCCTGCTCCAGGCGGCGCAGGAACTGCCTGGTCTCATCGCGTTGAAATTCAAGCTTTTGTTTGAGCTGGTTAATTTGGATTTCTTCCATCGTCGTTTTTGTGGCTGTGCTCTTCAGAACATTTTCTGAAGACCTAGTCCTTCATTAACTAATTGCAATTTGGGATCGCCGACGAGATTGCATCTGACGAGTCACAGAGACGCCGCCGCAACACTTGTTTGTGTGAAACGATCCAGATCCCGTCACCATTCGCCACGTAAAGCAGGCTGCGTGCGTCGTCACGCACCATACTTGTGACGCCATCAAAGGTCTCGAGCGTACGCGGATGGACTGGATCGCTTATATTCAACACCCGAACCGACTTTGGCGCATTGCTCGCGCCTAGACTGGTGGGTTTATCTTCCATCGACTGGAATGGGCTCGCGTTGGTTGACTTCTCCGGCGTTTCTGAAAGGGCGAGCCCCGAGTTCAGCAGCGTCAGGTTTCCCTGAGATACATGGTTAACAACTCTTGGTTTGTTTGGTTTTGTTACATCGATAACTGTGAACTCTGATTGCGAAGACTGGCGTACGTACAGGTAATCTTTCCTGCCCATTTGTTGGGCGAACATCTGCCGTACCGAGTTGCCTGGCAGCAACAGGTGACCGATGATCTTCGCCTCTGTCGAGGTGTAGAAGTCCCCGGGAGAGGCCTCAGCGCTCGTTGACAGAAAAAGTGCGCCAAGCGCCAACAGCAAGGACTGGAATCTGCGCGTCTTGCGGAGCAGTTTCATTGTTCTATTCATTGTCGTGCTCCTCGATAGAGTTGTTCGGAAATTAATCTGTCTCACAAGCGCTTCCTATGCATCCAGATCTTGGAAGGCCCACTCAGGTCCTTCCGTGTTGCGAAGATATGAGTCGAAGAAACGGAGCAGAAATGGCGTCTGGCTTCCTACACCTGCAAAAAGGAGAACCGGGACTTCCGGCTTAATTCGCTTCATCTCAGCGCGAACCGCAGTGCCAATTGCATCGGGCAAGTCGTATTCCAAAAGGACTCCCTGGATACGTTCGCTCATGAGGATCGAGAGACCTTGGCTCCCTGTGGTTGCTGACAGGACTTCAAAGCCGGCTGTCTCCAGCATGTACTTGAGGGCATCGAGATACTCGACGTGGTTTTCGACGCAAAGCACTCTCTTGTTATTCATGGGTCTCCTCTTGGCCTGCATAGGTCGTTGGGCACGGCTCTTCCTTTGCGGCGTATCTCAGGCGATCTACCTCTTTCTCTGAAATCGGCTTTCTTCGCAGCAGTATTTCTCGCAGCGTCCATTCGATCCGATCGACGCTCTCGGAAATCACTCGAACGCATTGCTGGTTTTGAATCGAGTCGGTTGTCAGAGAAATCGCGCCTTACGCGTTGCGAATGTGGTGATTCATCTCGGAGATCACTTGCATCCTGAGCAACGCGGCTTCCTGCCGCTGCTTTGCCGCATCCATGAACCCAGCGGTCAACCCTGTAACGACGATGGCCGACACACTCTCGGCCAGAAGCCGTTCCCAGTGACGGCCGAGATCTGGAACCAGGACGCGATGCATGAGCTCGGTCACAACTAAGGAGACGAGTCAGACCGCCACGGACGTGACTATCACCCGAGGAGTCGTGCCCCAATCCACGACAGTTCGGATTTGGGTTTGGTAAAAACCACCCACCTGAACCTCCAAGTTCCCGCACATGGGGCCGAAGCTCGATCTGCATTGCCGCGAACTGCATACTGACAATGCGATCCGAATCAAGACGAATACTGCTGCCACGTATCCCTGCTACTCGAACGTGAGTCGCGCTCATGAGTTATTTCGCGCTAAGGGCTCTGTCTCTTGCAACAAAGCCGTACTTCCCGCGTAGAGTTTTATCGAATAACCTCTTGAAACCAGGGTGAAAGTTCCACTTCCGCTGCGTCCGGAATGCGGCATCGACACACTTGCAAACCCGTAGAGACCGCATGCCCTGGGGGAGAAAATTGCGACGGATTGCTCGGCACTTGTGCTGCCGCAGTTCAGGCGCCTCTGCGACGCGGGGTCATCGGATGCCAGCAAACGAGCGAATACGCCGTCTTTGCGGTTGTATGCGATCACGTCTCCATCCTCACGAACTGTCTTGTCTAAGGGTGAAAACTCGTCGCCGCCGATCAATATCCTGGTTCCCACTCCGTCTGTCTCATCCTGGTAATACGGACTCGGGGCCCATTCTGACAGCAACGTGTTCGCAAGAGCGCGCACAGAGACATTGACCGGCAAGCTCAGATCTCCGTTGACAATCTGGTCAAAGTGAATGGAGATCGATGAAGGCTTCTGATGTGCGTACGGCTCGCGATTGAAGTGATAGGGCTGTGCGTTCACCACGTGACCGACCAACAGAGTTCCTTTGGGTAAACGCTGGCCCCCTGGGAGCATCACCACCTGTAGTGTTTTCGCGGTTACACGATCGCCAGCTCGCGCGGTTTTCGCATCCACTGAGCGAACAAAGCGTATGGGAAGAGCTGTGCCCGGCGGCACCTCGGTCTGTGCCGGGAATGTCGCGCACGGAGCGCTCAGCAGCAGACTAAACACGGTCAGTGCTGTCAATCCCAGCGAAAGCATGAACCGACTGATAGTTTTCATTTGACCCTCCTTTCTGCGCTGCGATATTCGTTGCCCTCCTCGCAGCAAACATCGCCCTAAACGGTTTCATCTCAACACATGACAGCATTAAGGAATTCTGAAGTGTTTCTGAACTTTTCATTTCGGCGGGCTGCAATGCTGGCGACCTGCTGTAAAGTGTGAATCATGTTTGGCGCAGAAACTACTCACCGACGAAACGCGCTCGACATTATGGTTGTCGAAGACGAGCACAAACTGGCGAATGCAATTGCCGAGGGCCTACTTCGCAATGGCTATCAAGTCACGGTCGCCTATTCTGGGGAATCAGCGCTGGAGCATCTGCGCGATCACAATTTCGATCTGATTCTCTTGGACATTATGCTGCCACGGATGGGCGGTCTTGAGACCCTGCGTGAACTGCGTCGTGACGGATTCAAAATGCCGGTATTGGTCCTCACATCTAAGGGCTCGGTTGACGACCGTGTGCGGGGTCTGGACGCTGGCGCAGACGATTACCTTGTTAAGCCGTTTGCCTTCCCCGAGCTGCTTGCCCGCGTGCGCGCACTTCATCGCAGGGCCACTCCTACCGCGGCTTCGGTTTTGCAGTTAGCGGATCTGAAAATGGATGTCAGCGGGCGAATAGCGAAGCGTGGCGATCAGGTAATCGAGCTCACGGAACGCGAGTTCGATTTGCTCGAATATCTCCTGCTGAATAGCGGATCGGTCGTTTCTCGCGAGATGGTCGCCCGTGACGTTTGGAAAACAACACTGCGCTACACTTCGATGGACAACGTGATTGACGTGCACATTGCCCGCATTCGCCGGAAGGTTGATGATCCTTGGCCAGTCAAGCTTCTGCACACGGTTCGCGGCGTAGGTTTTGTTATGCGGATGGAGGACCCGAAGAAGTGACCATCCGGATTACGCATATCAGAAGCCGCCTCACGCTCTGGTACGTCGCCATTTTCGGGGTCCTCTTTGCCGCCTACATTTGCACTGCTTGTTTTCTTCAGTATTGGCAGTTGAAACAGCCGCTTTACCATGCCGAAGTGCAGGACATGGAGACCGTCCAGGGTCTCCTATACTTCACCGTAGACGGACAACTTTCATTGCACGAGGAGTATTTCAATCGGCCAGAATCACGACGGTTGCTCGACCGGCTGTTAGAAGTGCTTGATTCAAACGGACAAGTGCTTTTCCGCAATCGCAAGCTCGATGGAAACACACTGGGCAACAAGCTTCTGCCCGATGAAGGCGTGAATGGCTTCTCTCCGCGGAGCCTCCGCCTTGCTGACGGGACGCCGGTGTTAGTAATCAGTCATGTGCATGTTCTTCAGGAAACCCCGGTTCTCATCCGCCTGGCGTACAGCACAGAGCCACTGAGACTCCAATCGCTTCACTTGCTCGGCCTGCTTACTCTTGTTCTGCCGATCGCCCTGGTCGCCGCTGGTTTTGCGGGGTACCGGTTCGCCATCAAAGTTCTTGACCCTCTTGAAAAAATGGCCAGCCTGACCGAGAGCATCACTGCGCGCCGGCTCAACGAACGAATTCCCGTCCAAAATGCCGATGACGAACTCGGCCACATGGCGCTCGTCCTTAACGGACTTCTTGAGCGATTAGAGGAGTCCTTCGAAAAGCTGCAACATTTCACGTCTGACGTCTCGCACGAACTCAGGACGCCGTTGGCAGCCATCCGCAGTGTTGGAGAGGTCGGCTTGCAGCAGGAGCACGATGCCGAGAAATATCGCGACATCATCGGAAGCATGCTGGAGGAAGTCGGTAAGCTCACTGCCATGATCGACACGCTACTCACCATCGCACACGCTGATTCGGGAGCGATCCAGCTGCAACAAACCACTTTCGCTCTTATGGACCTCGTTCAAGAGGCGGTCGCGGTCATTGGTGTCCTGGCGGAGGATAAGGAGCAGACCCTTTCGGTGACGGGCGATCAAAGAGCCTTAGTCTGCGCCGATCGCGCATTTCTGCGGATGGCCCTTGTGAACCTGCTCGACAATGCGGTGAAGTATTCCCCAGCTGGCAGTAGCATTCGTGTTTCTTTCCATATTGTTGGATCGGACACCGGGCCGGCGCGGTTTGTGGAACTCGCCATCCAGGATGAAGGGCCCGGGATTCCCGAGGGTGCCCAAGAGCGAGTGTTTGACCGTTTCTACCGGCTGGACGAAGCCCGTTCGCGTGACTCAGGCGGCTTCGGGCTCGGATTGCCCATAGCCAAATGGGCAGTGGAAGCCCATGGGGGCACCATTAATGTGAAACCCTCTTTCCCCACTGGAGCGATCTTTTGTATCAAACTACCGGTCGTTACAGAAATAAGCGATTAATCGCCGCAATTCAGCATCCCAGGCCTCATTTCTTTCAGGAGTCTCAGATCTCTCACGGGGTTTGAGGAATCCTGAAGTTTTTCTGAACTTTCGGGTCTTGCGAGGAGAGTATTCTCGCCAGCCTCATCTAATCGACTAAGAAGTTTTGTGGAGGTGAGATATGAAAGCGCCAAGGTTGAAGGTAGGAGCGCCGAAAGAATGGCTCCTCGGCCTCTTCCTGGCCGCGATTCTATCTGCGCCCGCATGGGCTGACGTTACGAGCGCAAAAACAGCGGTACCAGGAACCCTTAATTATGTTGAAGGCCAGGTCTCAATGGGCGATCAGGCTCTCAACTCGCAGTCAATCGGCGCGGCGGAGTTGCAGCCGGGCGAATCATTAGTTACTGAAAAAGGCAAGGCGGAGGTCTTGTTGACACCCGGTGTCTTTTTACGAATCGGGAACAACAGTTCAGTAAAGATGATTTCACCCAGCATCACGGATACAGAGGTTGAAGTGGACCAAGGTCATGCAATGATCGAAGTGGCCGAGATCCATCCGGAAAACAGCCTTCGGGTTGACGAGGATGGCACAGCCACGCAGCTGTTAAAGACCGGGCTGTATGACTTTAACCGGAATCAAAGAGAGCTGCGCGTATTCGACGGCAAGGCGTTCGTAGAGAGTGGCCGTGAACATGTCGATGTAAAAGGCGGCCGCGAAGTTACACTTGCCAGCAACGATCTGTCGCAAGCGCGAAAATTCGACAAGAAGTCGTATGAGGAAGGCGATCTGTTTCGCTGGAGTAGTCTGCGGTCGGGCTATCTGGCCGAAGCCAACGTAGATGCGGCTGGCATGTACGCTGTGAACGGGTGGGGCGGTCCTGGCGGGTGGGGAGCCGATTGGTATTGGGACCCCTGGTTTGACGCCTTCACTTTCATTCCGGGTGACGGGATTTTCTATAGCCCGTTCGGCTGGGGTTTCTATTCCCCGTGGTGGGTCTATCAGGCTCCGTTCTTCGGGTACGGATATGAGTACGGCGGGTACGGACGCGGATATGATCACTATTACCATCACTTCAGTACAGATGCCCGTAACTGGGGGTACGGCTCTCACTATGTAGCCGGGCGCAGTTATGCCCACGGCATCTATCACGGACCGGGATCGACTGGAAGGGGTTTCCATTCCGGCCCCATGATGAGTAGCGCAGGGCGCGGCTCGGGAAGATTCGGTGGCGGCGGGTTCCACGGTGGCGGTGGCGGCGGGTTTCATGGAGGAGGTGGTGGATCTCACGGTCGGTAAAGGAACGACCATGAACCCTTGGTCCCGCAAATCGCAAGAGGTGCGGTCGGGGGAGATTCACAAGAATTCATTTCGGTCCATCGTTGAGGCCGACGACAACATTGAGTGAACTCCCCCGGCCGCAGCGCACAGTCTTTGATGGGGTGAAACACTCGTTCGAGTCGCTGTCTTAATATACGGAACCATTGGCGCAGCTTCATAAGAGTCTCAAGGAGGAAAGGTAAAATGAATACGCCGACCTCTGCCGGACGAGAGCCACCCTCTTTCGGAATTGGACAGCTCCTGTTTGTAGTCGTCTTGGCAGTCATCCTTTTTCTGCTTGGCCAACGCATGGTGCGTTACCACTTCCATGAAGGCGGCCGGGATCACCGGAACGGCTCCATAGGGCAATAGCAGGCACTAAAAAGTCTCGATCGTCGCTCGAATGATGTGAGGCTACACGCTTCTTGACGTGAAGAACTCATGCGGGCGATTCATCTTCGTCCAGTTGTCGTTGCAATCACTGTTTATTTTGGCCCTGAAAAGGCTGGCGTCGGGGGTTCAACTCCGTCCCTGGCTACCATATTTTCAATCACTTATCTTGATTTCCTCAACTGCTACATCGCGCCGAGAGTCCCACTATCTTGGCCTGAGAATGATTTGAAACTTGATCCTCCTGATAGCGCGCGCGGATTCAAGGACTTAACTTCTCGGTTGGTTCGTAGAACGAAGCCTTTGGCAAGCTGCGTTCGAAGGCAATCCTGGTCGCCTATGACTGACGAGAGCGGAGAAAAGGCTCATCTCCAACCCTGAGCGCTAAGGAGCGGCGGGAGGGTCTGAGAGTTGAACCATTAATTTGCCATTATTGGAACCGTCGAATAATTTGTTGATCGCCGCTGGTGCAGACTCGAGACCGCGGACGATATCCACCCGGTACTTTAGCTGGCCTGAGCTGTGCCACTGCGTGAAGTTACTCACCATTTCCTTTACTTTCGAAGAGTAATCGGTTGCTAGGAAACCTTGGATCTTGAGGCGCTTGCTGATCACCAGCGCAAAGTTGGAGGGTCCCGGAACGGGTGCCGTGGCGTTGTACTGCGAGATCAGGCCGCAAAGCACCACGCGACCAAAGGTGTTCATAAGGTAGAGCGCGCTTTCCAAGATTTCTCCACCGACGTTCTCGAAATAAATATCCACTCCGTTCGCACACTCAGCCTTCAGCTGTTTCTTGTAGTTATCGTCTTTGTAGTTCACGGCAGCGTCGAAAGCGAGTTCCTCTCGTAGCCAATTGCACTTCTCGTCGGTTCCGGCGATGCCGACTACACGAAGTCCCTTGATCTTGCCGATCTGGCCGACGAGTGATCCGACCGAACCTGCGGCGCCGGAGATCAGGAGAGTTTCGCCGCCCTTGGGCTGTCCCACTTCCAAAAGTCCACCGTAGGCGGTTAACCCAGCCAGTCCAAACAGTCCAAGGTAAGCCGAAAATGGAAGTCCACTATCCGGCAACTTCGTCAAACCTTCACCATTGGAAAGCAGATATTCCTGCCAGCCAAACATTCCCTGGACTCGGTCACCGGCGGCAAATTTTGGATGATTGGATTTTTCCACGATTCCGATAGCCAGCCCACGCATGATTTCGCCAATCTGCACGGGCGGAACGTAGGACGGACGGTCAATCAGCCACCCCCGCATCGCTGGATCGAGCGAGAGATACACGCTGCGAATCAGAAGCTGGGCCTCCCCAGGCACGGGCATGGGTTGGGACACAAGCTCGAAGTTGTCAGCTTTAATCAGCCCCATGGGCCGCGATTTGAGCCGCCATTGGCGGTTTACCGGGGTAGCAGCAGCCATAGCGGAGTACGAGTTACTGTCAGACCGTGTAGCGCGCGGCGGCCAGAAGTCGGCCGGCAATATTGCGCCGCAGTGCAACCCCATCGAGCGGATCGTAGTTGGCAAAGCCGCGTAGAGTCGCCATATTCTCCCGCAGGGCGTGGCCAGCAGAGCAGGCGCCGATGACATTTCGCGCCGAGACTTCTACTCGATCCATGGCCTCGCGCAAAAACACGGCGCACATGTCGGCAGCATTCGTCCCTGCGCCCGAGGCTGCGAGCTTGCGACTTCTAAGGAGGCTCGACTCCATGGCCAACACCTCCATGGCGATATCGGAAATGTTCATCATGATCTCCTGCTGTTTTTCCAGCTCAGCCCCGTGTTTTTGATAGGCAATTCCGATCATGAACAATGCAATCTTTCTCGCGCTGCGCACAAGCCGAGCTTCTTCATCAGCGCCCGCAGAGCCGGTTGTCTCCTTCACGGTCTCGTTCAGTACCGCTTGAACCGCCGGGATGAGCGCCAATTGCCCACGGGCGGCGCGTTTCAGCAGCATTCCCGTTATGAGGAGCCGGTTGATTTCGTTGGTACCTTCGAAGATCCGGTTGATTCGCGAATCACGGTAAGCCCGTTCCACCGCATAATCTTGATGGTAGCCATAGCCGCCGTGGATTTGCACGCCTTCATCGACAACGTAATCCAGCATCTCGGAGGCATACACCTTAATCATCGAGCACTCCGCGGCGTACTCTTCAACGGCTTTGAGCTCGGTTTGTGAATCCGCGTGCTTATCTTTATCATGAGCGGACTGCGCCAATTGGCTCTCGATGAGTCCCACTACACGCCACATCATGGATTCCACCGCGAACGTGCGAATCGCCATCTCCGCCAGCTTATACTGGATGGCGCCGAACTCGGCGATCGCCGATCCGAATGCTTTGCGCTCTTTGGCGTATTTCAAGCAGATGGCAAGCACGTTTTTTGCTCCACCCACGTCACCCGGGCCGAGTTTCAACCGGCCGATGTTCAGGATATTAAACGCGATGATGTGCCCGCGCCCAATTTCGCCAAGCACGTTTTCGACCGGAACCCGGACGTTGTCAAAATACACCGCCGTGGTCGAGCTGCCCTTGATGCCCATCTTATGTTCTTCGGCGCCGCTGGTCACGCCGGGAAAGCTGCGCTCCACCAGGAACGCCGTGAACTTCTCGCCGCCTACTTTAGCGAATACGGTAAAGAGGTCTGCCGCGCCTCCGTTGGTGATCCACATCTTCTGTCCGTTGAGGACGTAGTATTTGCCGTCTGCGCTGAGATCCGCCCGGGTACGCACGGCGAGAGCATCGGAGCCGGCCAGCGGTTCGGTTAGCGCGTAAGCGGCCAACAGCTCAACCTTCGCCAGCTTGGGAAGATATCTCCGCTTCTGTTCTTCGTTGCCAAAGAAAAGAACGGGCAGCGTACCGATCCCGGTATGGGAGGAGTGCCAGGACCCGTAAGAAGAGTCCCGGGCCAGATGCTCGCCCGCGATCATTACAGACGGCAGGTCCATTTCCATGCCGCCAAATTTCTCGGGGATCGGTATGGCGGCGAGTCCCAGCTCGGCCGCTTTGCGAAGCACGCTTAGTGCGACCCCCGGAGTCTGCTGGCGGATCGCCTCAAGATGAGGTTCCACCTCATTCGTCCAGAATTGGTCGACCGTGCGGGCTATTGCAAGGTGTTCTTCGTTCAGATCCTCGGCGGTGAAAATTTCGTTGGGCGAGCGATCCTCAATGAGGAACGCGCCACCTTTAACTTGAAGAGGAGTTGCCGCGGCAGTTATCATCATCTTCCCCCGGGTCGAACGATTGCGACGCCACACGCGCAAGTCTGTGACCGCAATGCTGATATTCCGATGTTTGCGAAGTCACAGCTCGCAAACCAGCCGAATCACGTGCAGGCCCTGATCGAGAAAATCACATTTTAAAATTGTGTTAGTCTATATCAGATATGAGTAACTAACGTCAATATGCAACACAAATATTGAAGACCGCGAACTCGCCATTGGATCGCGATTTGGGAGAACAGTCGATCGAATCTCGACTGTTAAAATCGATCCGGGTATATTGAGCACTCAACCTGTAGCGTGTCCTGCAACCCTGATCAGGAGAATATACGACTATGGTTCGTGTTGAAGTCGCCGCACCGCGAAGAAGCCGGAATCACAGAAGCTCGGTGAAGCGAAATGCGCCAGCGCAGATCCACTCAGCGCACAACCACCCAGCGCCGGACCACGAGGTCCCAGGGCTTCGGGAGCGCAAGAAGGCGCGACTTCGTCAGCAAATTATCGACACAGCCATCCGATTGTTCCGCAAACAGGGTTACGAGAAAACTCGCGTCGATGATATTGTCAAAATTCTCGAAATCAGCCAGCCGACTTTCTTCCGTTATTTCCCGAGCAAGGACGCTGTGTTACGGGATGTGGGTAAGCGTGGCTTTGAGTGCATAGCGGAGCGCCTCAAATCAGAACTTTCGACCAAGGCTAATACCGCCGAGCGCTTGCATCGCCTGTATCACGCCATGGCGCTCGAAGCGGAAACCGACCGACCTCTATGGAAAGCGGTCGTCCTGTCGGGTGCGATGGATCCGGTGCGTTCTCCGGAGGTGCGCGGACTCGAGGGAGTTGCGATCAGCCGGCTGAGGGAAATTCTGGCACAGGGTCAGGAACGTGGTGAAATCACGAGCGTGTTCCCCGTGGTGCATCTCGCGGAATTCATGGAGGCCCTCTACCACACCGTGGTCCGCCAGTGGACCGTCGACCTGACAGGCCCCCACAAACTCACAGAGCGCGTGGATAGCGCCGTTGAGTTTTTCCTGCGCGGTGTTAAGCCGTGATTGGTTCCTGGACCAGTCTGCTCTCCTTGTACTTGCAAGGCTGAAGGTCAATGAAAGCCGCTATCCTGCACAATTTCAAGAAGCCGCTCTCGATCGAGGAAGTGGAACGCCCTCATCCCGAAGCAGATGAAGTTTTGATCCAGGTGGAAGCCTGTGGTGCCTGCCATTCCGACTTGCACGTGGCTGATGGAGATTGGACACAGCTGGCGGGAATCGTGAAGAGACCGCTGATTCTCGGCCACGAAATTGCCGGTCACGTAGTGGAGAAAGGCCCGGCAGTGCACGATTTGCAAATCGGCGATCGCGTCGGCGTGCCCTGGATTCACTGGACTTGCGGTGAGTGCGAATTTTGCCGCGAAGGAAACGAAAACTTGTGCAGCCGGCAGAAGATCACAGGTGTCACCGTTGACGGTGGCTACGCCGAATTTGTGAAGGCGCCGGCAACTCACGCGCTGAAAATTCCAGATGGTCTTTCTACGCTCGAAGCCGCCCCGCTTTTTTGTGCCGGACTCACCGTTTATCGCGCCCTGAAGGGCGCCGGGATTGTGCCCGGTCAGCGCCTGGCTGTTTTCGGCATAGGTGGCCTGGGACACCTTGCAGTGCAGTTCGGACGGGCCTTTGGCGCGGAGGTGACCGCGATCGACATTTCGCCGGAGAAGCTTGAACTCGCCAGATCCTCTGGCGCCTCCGACACGCTCAATGCTGCCACGACTGATGTGGTCAAGCAGCTGCGCCGCAAAGGTGGAATCCACGTGTCACTTGTTACGTCCGCCGCGAAGGCAGCTTATGACACAGCTTTTTCCTGCCTCCGGCCCTCCGGTACTCTGCTCGTCGTAGGCTTGCCCGCTGAAAATATCTGTTTCCCGCCGATTCTGATGGCAGCACGAGAAGTCCGGATCCATGCATCAACGGTCGGTACTCGTCAAGACTTGCGGGAAGTACTCGCCATGGCTGCCGCCGGGAAGATACGCTGCCATGTGGTTAAGCGGCCGCTTGCCGAAGCCAACGAGGCGCTGGATCTGTTGCGCAAAGGCGAAGTCTCCGGCCGAATCGTCCTGACTCCCTAAGGGGCTGGCGGCGGGAATCCGACGAGGTCGGATTTTCGCCCTGCGCATCGTCGCCATTTCCGAACGACTATCGCCTTGCCGCCCTTGAAGGCGCGCGATAACATGCGCGCCATACTCCCTCGAGAATATCGACGTTTCACTTCTTGACGTTAGTGACTCTTATGTGATACTAACTCTCACAATCTGCGGTTTCGTTGGACACGATTTGAATTCTTGATCGAGGACGGAATGGGCAGCTGGGACACAATTGACGGCTTTTAGGGTTGTCGCGGTACCGGGCGGGCTTTAGGGAGTTGCTCAGCGTTGGGAATACGCCGGACCAATGCGGCGATGTGCAGATACTTCCGTAAGGAGAATCCTATGAAGTCACTCGCATGTACGTTTGTGTGCTTGCTGTTGGCAGCCAGTGTGGCCCAGGCGCAGGGTGTCGGCACCTCGGGAGACATCACTGGAACCGTAGTCGACTCCGTTGGGGCGGTCTTGCCTGGGGTAACCATCAGTGTGATGGACACGCAGACCGGTCTGAAGCGCACGGTCGCAACCGACGGCGCAGGTCAGTACCGGGTAGCAGGACTATCACCGTCTACCTATGAAGTAAGCGCGGCTCTGTCGGGGTTCGCCACCGATCTCCGCAAAAGCGTTCCAGTTGCCATCGGGCAGACAGTCATTTCAGACTTTCGCATGAAACCCGCGAAGGTGGCGACGGTGCTTGAGGTGACGAGCGAACCGCCTGTGGTGGAAACCGAAAGAGGAAGTCAAGCTGACAGAATAAGCCAGGAATACATCGCCTACCTGCCCATTGACCGCCGCGATTACCTCACCTTCACGTTGCTCGCGCCGGGTGTGTCTGATTCCAGCCGGTTAGCGGGTGACCAGGATTTTCGAGTCAAGCAAACACCACAAAGCGGTCTTTCCTTCTATGGAAGCAACGGCAGAGGCAACGACATTACGGTGGACGGCGGTGAGACCAGCGGTGACAGTGGCGGCGTGCGCCTCACCGTGAGCCAGGACGCGGTGCAGGAATTCCAAATCAACCGCAGCAACTATTCGGCCGACCTGGGGGCAGCGACGGGGGCATCCATCAACATTGTGACCAAGTCCGGCACCAACAACTTGCATGGCACCATCTACGGTTTTTTCCGCAATGATGCCATGGATGCCCGAGATCCCTTCGCATACAGTTCGGCTTTGGCGACGGACCCAACCTTTGCTAATTTCAACACCACTTCAAAAGGCAATCCGATTAAGAATTCGCTCAGCCGCCAGCAGTACGGCGGCGCCATTGGCTTCCCCATCAAGAAAGACAAAACCTTCCTGTTTGCATCTTTCGAAGGTCTGCGGCAGAATTCGCAGAATTCCGTTCCGCTCCTGACTGACAGTTCAATATTCGCCGGACCCTCCCTGGCAGCGACTGGGAACCCGTTTTCGCAGAGCGATCCGAGGTTCGCGCAACAGGCAGTTGTCACCGCCTTGGCGACCTCATCGGCACCGAGTGTGGTTTGCCTCACGCCACCCAATAGCCCGCCGGTCATTCTGCCGCCGGCCACCTGCGCATTTGCACTTCAGAGCATTTTGGCGGTGAACCCGAACCCCGGTTCGAACCCGTTCGTTACGTCGGGCCAAGCCGCAATTAATGGCTTCCTGGTAGACCAGTTCGAGACGCAGGGTGGAGTGTTTGCCTACAACACACACGAATACCTTGCGTCCGGCCGGTTGGATCACCACTTCAACAATACCAACCAGCTTTCTCTCACCTACAGATACGGTCATGACCTGGAGCAATCCCCGGACGTGCAATCTCTGACCGCGTTTTCGGCGGGCAGTTCGATCCATACCTATGACAACACCCTCCAGGGTGCTTGGTATCACCAGTTCACTCCGGCCATCACGAACGAAGCTCGGGTGCAATGGAATTACTACGGCTTTAACGTGATTCCCAACCAGCCCGGCGAGGTGGGACTGCAGATCCCCGGTTTCATTAACAATCTTGGAACCAACATTTTTCTTCCCAACAAAACGATCTTGCGCCGCTACGAGTTCGCCGACAATCTCACCATCATCCGCGGCCATCACACGTTCAAATTCGGTGGCTCGGAACTGCTCCGCGGCAATCACTCCGAATCGCACACATTTTTCCCGGGCCGCTTTGTGTTCGGATCGCTCCCGGGATTTTTGATCAGCCCGTGCTTCGCTCCCACCTCACCAACGAATCCCTGCGCGGGAGGAACTATAGCGACAGGCGCGTCCATCAGCTCGTTGCAGTCCGCGTCATTCGGACTTCCTCAGGTTTTCCAGCAGGGATATGGCGATCCGACTTATCCTTATTACACCCGCCCGCTGACTTCGGTGTACGTACAAGACTCGTGGACCATACGGCCGGATTTCACTCTCAACTACGGCCTCCGCTACGAACTGGACACGCAATTTGCGCCGTTAACTACATATAAAAAAGATTTTGCGCCCCGGGTTTCCTTCGCCTGGGACCCTTTCAAGAATCACAAGACAGTAGTGCGCGGAGGATACGGAATTTTCTACGGTCCGGTTGATGCTCAGATTCCCGACGTGGACTTGAGCCTGGGGGCGGTGAACCAGAACAAATCTGCCGTCGAAAACAGCACTTCAGCCGGCCAAGTGGCCAATCTGACTTCGATCTGCGGGTTCTCCCAGTTCGGGGTAACGATCATCCCCGGCAGCGGCACCAGCCCTTGCAACCGGGAAATTTCTATCTATGTCGATCCGATTGCCGGGGTCCCGGCACTCGGTCTGGCCGGGGCGCCGACGGTTTTCCAGAGTCTCTTTGCGCAGGGATTGATCCAGTGCACAACCCCGGCTCCAGGCAACGCTGCATGCATAACACCTGCTGCCGTGGCTCCCTTCGGCATCGATGTTAAAAATAGCGGCCCCGTTGGTCCGCTGCAAGTGGTTTTCGTGAATCAACCGGGCTATCGACCCCCCATTGCACAACAGGCTTCGTTTGGAATTGAACGTGAGATCGGACCGGGTTTTTCAGTTTCTATCAGCGGAATTTACTCGCACACGCAAAGACTCCCGGTTGCTATCGATACCAATCTCCTTCCGGCGCCGTTCACCACGCTAACTCTCGCCAATGGCCGTACTATTTCCTATCGCAACTGGAATACGACGGCAGCGGGCGCTGATCCGCTGGGAGGCACTGAACCCGGTGGCTTGCCTTGCGACAACCCGGCGGTTCAGTGTTTTGTGAATCCGCTGGTGGTCCAGAATAACGCGTACAGCTCGGAAGCATACGCCCTCTACGAGGGCGGCATTCTGGAAATCAAGAAACGCTTCAGCAATCACTTCACGCTCTTTGGGAATTACACCTACAGTAAAGCCTTTGACACATCGACAGATTTCAATAGTGACTATGGGCCGCAGGATCCAACCAACATCAACATAGACCGTAGTCTTTCCGAGTTTGATGAACGTCACAAGATCGTGATCGCCGGCGTGATCGACAGTCCCTGGAAACAAAGTATTTTGTCTGGATTCCAGCTGGCTCCGATCTTCAGTTACCACAGCGGACATCCCTTCAATCTTCTAGCAGGAGGAGAGGTGAACGGCGACAATCACACCACCAATGAACGTCCCATCGGCGCGCCGCGCGACACAGGGCTTGGCTACGATTATCTCAACCTGGATGCGCGTCTGACGTGGCAGCACAAACTGGGGGAGAACGCTAAGTTGTTATTTACAGCGGAGGGATTCAACATCGCCAACCGAACGAACTTCGCCAGTGTAAACAACGAAGTAAGCCCGCTGTTCGGCCTCACGCCAGGGTTCACGACGTTTAACGTGCAAGGGATTCGCCCAGGTAACGCCCTTGCGGGCGGAGGGACGGATACGCCGAGTACGCCGTTGTCATTTACCTCGGCCTTCCCCAAGCGGGAGGTCCAACTCGGTGTTCGCGTCACTTTCTAGTATCGAGGAGCCTGGTCCTGTTCTTACGTTTGCGGGGCCTGGCCGAAGGCTGCAGTCAGCTGTTGTTTACCGCCAGGGAGCAATCAATGCCGTTCGTTGACAATCAGGGAGCCAGGATTTATTGGGACGAACAAGGCCACGGCACTCCCGTTTTGCTGATCATGGGACTAAGTTACCCATCTTGTATGTGGCATCGCACACGGCCTGCCTTGGCGGCGCACTACCAGACCGTCGCCTTCGATAATCGTGGCGTAGGAAGGAGCGAGGTGCCATTAGGTCCGTATCCGATCGCGTTGATGGCATCCGACGCAGCGGCGGTTCTCGACGCCGCCGGAATTGAGAGAGCCCACGTATTCGGCGTGTCGATGGGTGGCATGATTGCGCAGGAGTTTGCGCTGCAATACCCGAAGCGAGTGCTGTCGCTGATACTGGGCTGCACCGCGGCGGGCGGTGCGACCGCGGTGCGCGCCGAACCAGAGGCTGCTCAGATGCTAATGACGCGTGACAAAATGAGCCCTGAGCAGGCCGCCGAGGCGTCCGTGCCGTTTATCTACGATTCGACAACTCCGCGTGAACGGATTGATGAGGATATTGCGATTCGCCGACCGTGGTTTCCGCAGCCCGAAGCATACACGGCACAGCTGCAGGGAATACTTGCTTGGGAGGCGTACAGCCGCCTCTCCGGAATCGCCGCCCCCACCCTGGTGATCCATGGGGAGTCCGACCGGCTGGTGCCGCCGGGCAATGCCAAATTAATCGCAGAATGCATTCCAGGTGCGAAGCTCGTGATGATTCCGCATGCCAGCCATCTCTTCTTAACTGACCAGACGGAAGTTTCACACCACGCCATTCTTCAATTTCTTGACGAGCAGGCCGGAAGTGCGGGAAGCAATACCGGGTCGGAGAAGGAGAAGGTTTCATGTTAAAGGAAGCCGCCAGCACCACGCGGGATTCCACGGTGAATGTGAAGCAGCTTTTCGATCTAACCGGACGCGTTGCAATCGTCACCGGAGGGTCAATCGGACTGGGCCGCCAAATGGCGGACGGTCTGGCGGAAATGGGCGCCGACCTGGTGTTGTGCGCTCGGAAGAAGGAACGCTGCCATCAGGCCGCCGAAGAATTGCAGCAACTCGGCGTCAAAGCCATTGCCCTTGGCTGCGATGTCAAGAACCCGGACAGCATTCAGGAGATGGTGGAAGCGACCCTCTCCCAGTTCGGGCGAATCGATGTACTCATCAATAACGCGGGAATATCCTGGGGCGCTCCCGTCGAGGAGATGCGGCTCGATGATTGGAACAAGGTCATCGAGACGAACCTGACCGGAACTTTTCTGTGCGCTCAGGCGGTCGGCAAAGTCATGATCCGCCAAGGCAGGGGTGAGAATGGCGCATGCAAGAACAGCGCGGGAAAAATCATTAATATTGCGTCAGTGGCTGGACTGGGCGGGGCTCCGGTGGAACTTCCAGCCATTGGCTATCACGCCAGCAAGGGCGGAGTCATCAGTTTTACCAAAGACTTAGCCTGCAAATGGGCAAGTCACAGCATTCAGGTAAATGCCATTGCTCCTGGCTGGTTTCCCACACACATGTCGAACCGCGTCCTGGAGCACCATGAGGAACTTTTTCTCTCCCACATTCCGTTGCGGCGTTTTGGCAATGAACATGACTTGAAAGGAGCTGCTGTGTTTCTCGCTTCTGCCGCCTCGAACTACGTCACCGGTCACGTGCTGGTGGTGGATGGAGGTCAGTCAGCCTGGTAAGCGGCGAGATAAGGCCATGAATATTCCGCTTACCCCCGTACGATTCCTGCGTTATGCCGAACAACAGTTCCCCGGCAAGACCGCCGTGGTTTGTGGAGACCGTCGTTTCACTTACGCGCAGTTCGGTGAACGTGCCAGCCGTCTCGCCGGTGCTCTGCGCGAAACGGGGGTAAAAGCAGGCGACCGGGTTGCATTTCTCAGCCTGAATTGTCATCGGCTTCTCGAAGCGTATTACGGCGTACTGGAAGCCGGCGCGGTGTTGCTCCCGTTGAACTTCCGGCTCGCTTCTCAGGAACTGGCCTACATTCTGAATGACGCCGGGGTTAAAGTGCTCTTCCTGGAAAAAGAATTCGCTGAAGTCGTGGATTCTTTTCGGCAAAGCGTTTCAACTGTGCAGACTTTCTTCATGCTTGACGCTGCACCGCAGGGAGCTTGGCTCTCGCCAAGAAATTATGAAGACATTCTGGCGGCGGCAACGCCTTACCAGGCGAATGTGATGGACTTCGACGAAAACTCCTTGGCTGAACTGTTCTATACCAGCGGCACCAGCGCCGATCCCAAGGGAGTGATGCTGACCCACCGAAATGTTTATCTCCACGCTCTCTCGGTTATTGTGACCTTCATGACCAAGCCGGATAGCGTAAATCTGCATACCATTCCACTGTTCCATGCCAACGGCTGGGGTACTGCTCATTCAGTCACCTTCATGGGAGGGAAACATGTCATGCTGCAGCGCTTTACCTGTGCGGAAGTCTTCCACTTGATCCAGCGCGAGCGCGTCGACTCGCTGAGCCTTGTGCCGATCATGGCAACAGCATTGGTGAATTCGCCAGACCGGCCAAAATACGACTTGAGCAGTCTGGAGTGGATTTCGATCGGAGGAGCAGCTTCTTCTCCAACCTTGGTGCGCGAGACCGAGGAAAAGCTTGGCTGCGCGTGTTTTGCCGGATACGGCCTAACGGAAACTGCACCGGTGCTCTCCACCGCCAAATTGAAGCCGGGAGAGCAATTCGATGGTGGAGAGCTTTACCTGGCACGGGCGATGACCGGTTACGCGATTCCAGGCGTGGAACTTCGGGTCGTGGACTTCGAGGACAATGACGTTGCCCGCGACGGAAAAACCATGGGAGAGATTGTCGCTCGTTCCGACGGTGTGATGCATGGCTACTGGCAACAGCCAGCGGCCACGGCGGAAGCGATGCGCGGGGGCTGGTTTCATACCGGAGACATGGCCACCATCAGCGAGGATGGACGCATCCTCATCGCCGATCGCAAGAAAGACATTATTGTCAGCGGCGGTGAGAACATTTCATCGCTCGAGGTGGAGAAGGCGCTCCTGGCGCATCCCGCGGTTTACGAGGCTGCCGTCATTCCAGTCCCAGACGAAAAATGGGGCGAAGTGCCCAAGGCGCTGATTGTAGCGAAACCCGGATCAAACCCAACGGAAGCGGAACTGCTCGAATTCTGCCGCTCTCGTATTGCGCACTTCAAGTGCCCGCGGTCGATCGAGTTCCTGGAGAGCTTGCCCAAGACTGCTACCGGGAAAATTCTGAAAAAAGGATTGCGCAAAAAGTATTGGAGCGAACCCGAACACAACGCGCCCGAATTTACGGCGCGCAAGTGAACGGTTGAAGATGCTGGAGAGAGAGTTCAGTGCCATGGACGATCTAGTTCAACTTGCCAAAGATAAAGATGTCGCAATTATCACCATCAATAACCCGCCAGTGAATGCTTTGAGCCCTGGGGTCGCGAAGGCGATTGGACAAATTATTGCGCAGGTGGGACATGACGATGGCGTCAAGGCTGTGGTGCTGATTGGTGGCGGCCGTACGTTCATCGCCGGCGCGGATATTAAAGAATTCGGAAAGATCACCTCCGGCAAGACCCAGCGAGGCTCGGGCCTGCTTCCGCTCCTGCTTCAGATAGAAGATGTGCGAAGACCAGTTGTGGTGGCCATGCATGGTTCTGCCTTTGGCGGCGGGCTGGAACTGGCGATGGCCGGCCACTATCGTGTGGCGGCTCCCAATGCACAGCTGGGTCAGCCCGAAGTGAAGCTAGGCATTATTCCGGGCGCAGGTGGCACCCAGCGGCTGCCTCGGCTGGTGGGCGTCGCCAAGGCCGTCGAGATGTGCGCAGAAGGCAATCCGATTACCGCTCAGGAGGCGCTGAAACTCGGTCTCGTCGATCAACTGATCGAAGGCGATTTGTTGCCGGGCGCCATAGCTTTCTCCCGCGACATCGCTGCGAAACCAATGCGCAAAACTCGCGAGCGGAACGACAAAGATAAACTCGGGGTTCCCGAGCAGAACGCATCCATCTTTGCTGCCGCACGCGAAAAGGCTCACACCAAACAGCGTGGCATGATGTCGCCGCTTGCCGCCATCGATGCGGTGGAAGCCGCCACCAGGCTCTCTTTTGAAGAAGGATGCCAGGTGGAACAAAAACTGTTCGGCGAGTGCCTTTTCTCGGATCAATCCAAGGCCCTTATTCATGCGTTCTTCGGCGAGCGTGAAGTAGCCAAGATCCCCGACATACCAAAAGAGATTGCTCTTCTCCCAGTGAATTCGGTTGCAGTGGTCGGCGCTGGAACCATGGGTGGCGGAATCGCGATGGTCTTTGCCAATGCTGGAATTCCCGTGTTGCTGAAGGAAGCCGATGAGCCGGCTCTTCATCGCGGACTAGCCACCATCCAGAAGAACTATCAGAGTTCGGTTAAACGTGGGCGGCTTACGCAGCAATTCGTGAACGAACGCCTGCAACTCATCAAACCGACGGTCAGCTACGACGATTTCGGCAGGGTCGATATGGTCGTCGAGGCCGTGTTCGAGGGCATGGCGCTCAAGAAAGAAATCTTCAGCCTGCTGGACCGTTTGTGTCGCCCGGGCGCGATTCTGGCGAGTAATACATCAACCCTCAGCATCGACGAACTGGCCTCATCCACTGAGCGGCCCGAAAAAGTAATTGGCACGCATTTCTTCAGCCCGGCGAATATTATGCGCCTGCTCGAGATCGTGCGCGGCAAGGCGAGCGGCAAAGAAGTGATCGCAACCTGCATGCAACTCGCCAAGAAACTGGGGAAAGTCGGGGTGCTCGTCGGCAACTGCCGGGGCTTTGTGGGAAACCGCATGTTTGGCCCCTATCGCCGTGAAGCGCAGTTCCTGGTGGAGGAAGGCGCCAGTATCGAGTCCGTGGACAAGGCGCTGTTTGACTTCGGCATGGCGATGGGGCCCATGGCTACTGGCGATCTGGCAGGCCTTGACGTGGGCTGGCGTATCCGTAAAGAGTACCGGCGCCTTGAAAAGCCTGGAGTGCGTCAGCCGTTCGCCGAGGACCGCCTCTGTGAACTTGGGCGCTACGGCCAGAAAACCGGTGCCGGCTGGTATAAGTACGACGAGAACCGGCGTCCGATTCTCGATCCTGAAGTAAACGAGATGGTACGCAGGTGGGCCCGCAAAGCAGGCATCGCGCAACGCAAGCTTCCATCCGAAGAGATCGTAGACCGCTGTATCTATTCCCTAGTGAATGAGGGCGCCCGCATTCTTGAGGAAGGCATCGTATGGCGCGCCGTCGACATCGACATCATTTATCTAAACGGCTACGGATTCCCGGCCTATCGCGGCGGTCCGATGTGGTATGCGGATACCGTGGGACTGGATAAGGTCTACCGCCGCATCTCAGAATTTCATCAACAGCACGGCGAACTCTGGGAACCTGCCCCTTTGTTGAAGCATTTGGCCGAGGAAGGCAAGACCTTCGCCGAACTGAACCGGGAACGGGCCGTGATGGCGTAAGGATTAAGAGCACGACTGCGAACCGATCGCCACGGATACGATACGCGTTGCGGATTTTCGCTGGTGGCGTTTGATTGTCTGCGCGGGAGAAGATATGCGAGAAGCGGTAGTGGTTGCCAGCTCACGGACCGGGCTGGCGAAATCGTTCCGCGGTTCGTTCAACATGACCCGCCCCGAGGATCTGGCAGCACATTGCATCAAGGACGTCCTGCGCAAGGTGCCACAGATTGACGCGGCCGAAATAGACGACGTTGTGTTGGGATGTGCACAACCACACGGTCCGCAGAGTCACAACATCGCCCGCACTTCCGCCATGCTGGCCGGCCTTCCCACTTCGGTCGCGGGCACGACCATAAACCGGTTTTGCTCATCGGGATTGCAGGCGATTGCTGTGGCCTCGCACCAGATCATCAGTGAGGGCGTGGCGGCGGCGATTGGCGGCGGCGTCGAGAGTATCAGCATGACGCCGGCTGCCGGCAATCCCCACCCGGAACTGCAGAAACGATTGCCCGGGTTGTACATGGGCATGGGTGACACTGCGGAAATCGTCGCCAAACGCTACAAGGTGAGCCGGGAGGTTCAGGACGAGTACGCACTGCTGAGCCAGCAGCGCACTGCTCGGGCTCAGCGAGAAGGTTTTTTCGAGGGCGAGATCGCGCCCATGAAGGTCACGATGGCGCTTCTCGATAAGAAAACTAGCGAGAAGGTTGGGACGCGGGAGGTCTGCTGCGACCACGACGAGTGCAACCGGCCCGACACCACGCTGGAAGGCCTGCTCGCGCTGAAACCTCACTTTGATCCGCTCAGCGGCGAGGGCACCGTGACGGCCGGCAACTCCTCGCAACTCTCCGACGGCGCTTCGGCCACTCTGGTGATGTCCCGCCAGCGCGCTGATCAGTTGGGTGTGCCCTACAAGTTGGTGTTTCGCGGATTTCAAGTTGCGGGTTGTGATCCGGACGAAATGGGCATCGGTCCCGTCTTCGCAGTGCCCAAGCTGCTCAAGCGCACCGGCCTTGAGATGGATGATATCGGCCTCTGGGAACTGAACGAGGCTTTTGCGGTGCAGGTGGTCTACTGCCGCGACCGCCTGGGAATAAATCCGGAAAAGTTGAACGTTAATGGCGGGTCCATCTCCATCGGTCATCCGTTTGGCATGACCGGTTCGCGGATGGTCGGAACACTCGCCAATGAGATGGCGCGCCGGAAAGCGCGCTACGGCATCGTGACCATGTGCATCGGCGGCGGGCAAGGTGCTGCCGGTCTGTTCGAAGCAGCTCATTAATTTGCCGAATCCTACTTTGGTGGAGGAATCAGAGATGAAAAAGAGCGAAAAGGCGAACAAGCGGCTTGATCACTGTGGCTTTACTTCCAGACTGCTGTTTGGAGCGGCGGCTATCTGCATCTTCACGTTGATCTCGGTAGCGACCGCATCTGCCGACAACTCATCCCACCGCCCGATTGCTTTCACCGAAAGTGGACTCGTGATTGGCTCAAACACGGATGGGGGAAACGAATTTCTCGGCATCCCGTATGCGGCTCCGCCGGTGGGAGCGCTGCGCTGGAGGCCGCCGAAGCGCTACGGATTCTTTCACGGATTTGTCCTCCAAGCGACTCAATTCGGTAGTGCGTGCACGCAACCTGGAGGAATCGGCGGCGAGAACTGCCTGTTCCTGAATGTCTACACGCCGCAGACGGAGTCGGGTGATCGAAGAGGGCACGGCTACCTGTGATGTTTTGGATTCACGGCGGCGGACTCATTAACGGGAGCAGCACCCCTTACAACCCCGAGCGACTCGTGAAACAAGGGGTGATTGTTGTCACCATTAATTACCGCCTGGGTTATTTGGGATTCTTTGCTCAGTCCGCGATAGATGCCGAAGGGCATCTCAACGGCAACTATGGGTTGATGGATCAGCAATTCGCACTCGCGTGGGTTCGCAGGAACATCGCGAGTTTTGGCGGCGATCCGGATCGAGTAACAATATTCGGCGAGTCGGCAGGCGGACAAAGTGTCTATGCCCATCTCGCATCCCCCCTTGCATCCGGCATGTTCCGCGGAGCGATATCGGAAAGCGGATCCTACGCGGAATTCCAGGACTACTTTTCGAACATTGTTACGCTGGTGGTGGGGGAAACGCAGGGTACCACAGCCGTGCCGTCCGGCGCCGCCATTGCGGATAGTGTCGGATGCACGAACCAGACAGGTTCCTGCCTGCGCGCCGTGCCCGCCGCGACCATGGTCGCAGCAGAGCCTTTTCCTTTGTATCCGTTCGTGGATGGAACGCTGCTCACGCAGACGATGAGCGCGGCATTTGCCAGCGGCGAATTCAATCAAGTGCCGGTGATCTCGGGCACCAATCACGATGAATATAGATTGTTCGTAGCTCTGGACTACGACCTCGTAGGAAATCCAATACTGACTTCTGCGGAGTACGATACTGCCGTTACTACTTTGTGGGGGCCGACCCTGGCGCCGCCCGTCCTTGCTTTGTATCCATTTGCCAGTTACCCGACCGGCGGTGAGGCATTGGGGGCCTCGGGTACGGACGGAGTTTTTAGTTGTGCGGCGCGCATTGCGGATCAATCACTGGCGAAATTTGTGCCGACCTATACCTATGAGTTCAACGATGAGAACGCGCCTCCGTCTCAATCTGAGTTTGGCGGATTGTTAACGTTCCCGTTGGGAGCCTACCATTCTGCAGAGGTCCCTTACCTATTCAACACCGGCAATGTTTTCGGACTGCCGGAGATACTTTCGCCCGAGCAAAAGCAGCTCTCCGACGCGATGGTCAACTACTGGACGCAGTTCGCGAAGACGGGAGACCCAAACTCTTCTGGTGAACCGCTCTGGTCTCCGTACAGCGCGTCGACCGACCAGTTCCAATCGTTGATACCACCGGTGCCAATGGTCGAGTCCAACTTTGACACTGGTCACCTGTGCTCAATCTTTTGGGACACTTTTTAACAGCGAGCAATAGGCGGGCGCGCGGCGCCTTACCGGAGGTTTCACGCGTCCGTCAGTAGGATTATTGCTCTAACCGCGCGGACAGCCGGAACTGCTGATCCCGTCAATCATCTGAAGCAAACGAAATTACAAGAGGGTGCCCACTACCACGTCAACCGAAGCCACAACCGGCCCTGCTCAGACCGCTGACTCTACCGCGCATTCATTGCGGTACGCGTGGTACGTCGTCGGAGTCCTAACACTTCTGTACGCATTCTCGTTCATCGACCGCCAGATCTTCAGTCTGCTGATCGGCCCGCTTCGTCGCGACTTACACATCGGCGACGCTAAGATGAGTTTGCTGATTGGATTCAGCTTCGCACTGTTTTATACATTCTTCGGAATCCTTCTCGGCAGGTTGACGGACATTTACAGCCGCAGGCTGATCATCGCGGCTGGCCTGGTGCTGTGGAGCGTGTTCACAGCCAGTTGCGGACTGGCGCAAACGTTCGAAACAATGCTTTTGCTGCGCATGGGCGTCGGCGTGGGAGAAGCAGCGCTTTCCCCCGCTGCCTATTCGCTGATCACCGATTATTTTCCTCGCGAGCGGCTGGCTACGGCCCTGAGCGTCTACTCGATGGGCATCTACGTTGGCTCTGGCATGGCTTTCTTGCTGGGGGGATTGGTTGTTGCTTATGCATCCACTCAGGCCATGTGGACGATTCCCCTGCTCGGAGCCGTGCATCCCTGGCAGATCATCTTTCTCCTGGTTGGCCTTCCCGGCATTGCTGTAGCACCGCTACTCTTCACGGTGAAGGAACCTGCCGTACACCGCGGGGCTCTCCGGCGGTCGGCTGTTCCGATGAGGCAGGTATTCTCATACATCTTCGAAAACCGGCGGACGTTCTTGCTCCACAATATTGGTTTTGGGCTACTCGCGCTTTCTTCATACGCCAGCGCCGCTTGGGTGCCGGAATTCTATCGGCGACACTTTCACTGGACCATCGGATCCGTCGGCGTAATTTACGGCTCCTGCGTCGCGGTCTTTGGCTGCATTGGAATCGTCAGTGCTGGACGGTTCGCCGATTACTTGCGCAAGCGCGGCCGAGGCAACGCGACCTTGTTCGTAGGTGTGCTGATCGGATTAGTCTGGCTACCCGTCAACTGTCTTTTCTACCTTGCGCCCTCTGCGACTTGGGCCACGATTTGGATGGTTCCCGGATGCGCACTGGCGGCCGCTCCGTTCGGTATCGCCCCCGCCGCGATTCAGCAGATGATGCCGGCCACCATGCGCGGACAGGCCTCGGCGGTCTATTTGTTTTCCATCAACCTGATCGGGCTCGGAATCGGACCTACCGCTGTGGGAGCATTAACGCAATACGCATTTCGAAGCGACGACGCCGTGCGATACTCGCTGGTGATCGTGACATCGGTCGCATGTGCGCTCGCTGCGGTAGTCCTCTATGGAGCTTTGAAACCGTTCGTTGCCAGTCTCGAGCGAGTGCGCGTTTGGAATGCCGCGCATTCTGCCTGAGTTGCTGGTTGAGTTGACACCTCGCGGGAGACACTTTCCGTCGGAAAGGCTTATCTCGATTGCATCTCGATACCGGCCCCGTTCGCCCAGGCGAAGAACTGAATTTATCTTCACTAGCCAATTGGCTACGCGGACGAATCGCGGGTGCTGAACGAGGTATCACGCTCGAACAGTTTCCGAGCGGGCACTCGAACCTTACATATCTGCTGCAGATTGACGAGCGCGAGTACGTCCTGAGGCGCGGCCCTCTGGGGCCAGTCGCCCCGAAAGCTCACGATATGGGGCGTGAGTTTCGAGTGCTTCAAATGGTGCATCCGCATTTTCGGGAAGCTCCAAACGTCTTCCACTTGTGCGAGGATACAGCGGTGCTGGGGTCTGTGTTCTTCCTTATGGAGCGGCGGCACGGGCTTATATTGCGCGATGAAATTCCGCCACAACTGGCGAAGATGCCGAATTATGCGGAGCAGGCCAGCAAGGGATTTGTCGATTGCCTGATACGTCTGCACGCCATCGATATTTCCCAGACCGGTTTGATCGCCCTCGGTAAGCCGGAAGGATTTCTTGAACGCCAAGTGCAGGGTTGGGCGGATCGTTGGAAGCGGGCCGCAACGGATGACTTGCCGAAAATGGATCGCGTAATTCGATGGCTCATCGATCACCGGCCGTCTTCTCCCGCGCCGACCCTGGTGCATAACGATTACAAGTTGGATAACGTTATGCTCAGCGCAGACTCTGCCGAGCGCATTGAAATTGACGCGGTGCTCGATTGGGAAATGGCGACGGTTGGCGATCCATTGGCCGATCTGGGCTTGACTTTGTGTTACTGGGCTTGGGTTGAGGCGCCGCAACTGCGCGCTCGCGGAATGCCCTCGCTCACATCGCAGCCCGGTTGGTACACGCGTGATCAGTTCGTTCAGCGTTATGCGGAGGGAACCGGACGCGACCTCTCGCAGATCGGTTACTACGAAGTACTTGGCATCTTCAAGCTGGCAGTGATTCTGCAGCAGATTTACTACCGCTTCCGGCGCGGCCAGACGCAAGACACACGATTTCAGAACTTCGGAGACCGCGTGAAGGGATTGGTGGAATTGGCGGATTCGCTCATTGCATATCCTAAGATGGGGAAATCCACTTGAGCACCGTCTATCTCGTGCGCCACGGGCAGGCGGGCACGCGCGACGCTTACGATTCGCTTTCCGAGTTGGGAGAGCGTCAGGCACGGCTGTTGGGCGAGCACTTTATTTCACAGGGAATCCGATTTGCCTCTGCCTATGCAGGAGCACTTACGCGGCAGCAGCAAACCGCCGAGCAGATCCGTGCGGTGTATGCCAATACGGGCGTTTCCTTTCCCCCGGTTACTGTCGATCCGGGATGGGATGAATTCGATCTCGGGCGAGTGTATCGCGAGATTGCTTCGCTCCTGGCTGCCGAAGATCCGGAATTTCTGCACGAATACGACGAAATGCGCGAGCAGGTTCGCGTTAGCCAGGGCGCGCACGGGGCACGAATTCATCGCAGATGGATGCCTTGCGATACCAAAGTGGTGCAGGCATGGCTTGCCGGTCGTTATCCCTATGGCGGCGAAACGTGGGACCAGTTTCGTGAGCGCGTTGCGGCCTGCCGGTTGAAGATGCTCGACGCGCGGCAAGAGAATGACGCGCGGACAGAGAACATTCTCGTGGTTACGTCGGCCACGCCGCTTGCGATTTGGACTGGCCTGTCACTGGAGATTTCCGATGAGCGGATCATGCGGCTCGCCGGGGCAGTGTATAACGCATCCTACACAATCCTGCGTTTGCGAAAACAGCAGCTACGGTTATTTACCTTCAATGCGGTGCCGCACCTCGCCGGCCCGGGGCTGTGCACTCACCGCTAAGAGGATGCCGGGTAGTGGGTGAATTTGACTTGCGGTCCAGAAAGAATGGCGAGAGAATTGCGTTATGTCCATCTTAACTGTAGCCGAGCGCCCCGACATGGATTACAACATCTTTGTCGATGCCAAGTTAGCACATGAATCCGTAACTAGGCCAATGCTTAAGAGACAGCTCGCCCATTACAACATCGTTGACGGTCGATACGACGAGTTAATGCGACAGTTGGCAGGGAAAGGGAAGGCAAGCGCAGGAATCCCGCTAGGAAAATTCGAGCAAGTATAGAAAAGCTCGGATGCCAGTCTGGGTTGATCCCACGAACAGCGCAGGGCGGAAAAGAGCGGCCTAATCCATATGAAAAGCCAATACGAGAAGGACTACGACAACCTTCTGCAGGGTCTCCGCGACAAAGAGGATGAAGCCGCGCAAAAGAACGGAAGGCGGAGAAGGCAAGAATGAAGAAGCTGAGAGATTTGAGCCGCTTGCTGGACGCAACAATCAGACTGGAGAAGTCTGGTATCCCAAAAAGCGTCATAGTGTCGATTTGGAAAGGCTCACCCGTGCTAAAGCCTGTGGCCGATTTTCTCTTTTCTAAATCAAAGTAGCCCACTACCGACTCCGCGCACTGCTTAGAACGGACCGCTGCCTCTATGCATAGTAGCGAACTACCCACTCAGCTACGCAGCACGGCTTGTCGCTACCCTGGACTTCCACTCTCGCATCAAAGACTGCTTCCAGCGCATCAGGCACGTCTTTTAGCGATTGAAGAGTAAAGCGAACCCGAATCTTCGAGTCGGCACGGACAGCAGAAGGAAATCGAACTCGATTCAAGCCGTAATTGACGCTCATGCGGAGACCGCCTCGAATCTGAATTACCTCCTTCATAAAACGGCTCAGCAGAGACAAGATCAAGAAACCGTGAGCAATTGTGGTCCCATAGGGAGACTCACACTCGGCACGCTCGCGGTCCACGTGGATCCACTGGCGATCCTCGGTAACTTCAGCAAACTGCTCAATTCGTTCCTGGACGATGGGGAACCAGTCCGTCAGGGTGAGTTCGCGACCTACCAAATCTCTTAAGGAATAGGGTGTTTCCAGGACAAGCGGCACTGGTGTCTCCTCTCGATTTTGCCGCATATCTTATCGCGTCGAAAAGATACGCACGAGAGTTTGTCGAAGGGTCATTTCTTGTCACTCAAGGCCTGCGGCACACTCCACTTCCTGAGTTCCAGCTTCGCGATAGCTTCGATGTGCACTTCGTCCGGGCCATCGGCCAAACGCAGGGTGCGCACATTCGCCCAGGCGCCGGCCAGAAAGGTATCCTGGGAGACGCCCGCACCTCCGTGAGCCTGAATCGCGCGGTCCAGCACTCGCAAACAGGCATTCGGCGCCACAACTTTGATCATCGCGATCTCGGCGCGTGCTTCTTTGTTTCCGACCGTGTCCATCATGTAGGCCGCTTTCAAAGTCAGAAGACGTGCCTGCTCGATCTCCATGCGGGATCGCGCAATGTCCGCCCGTAGGGTGCCTTGCTCGGCCAGCGGCTTACCAAAGGCCACCCGCGCCTGCACTCGCTTACACATGGTTTCGAGGGCCCGTTCGGCCACGCCGATGCAGCGCATGCAATGGTGAATACGCCCCGGACCCAGCCGCCCTTGGGCAATTTCGAAGCCTCTTCCTTCGCCGAGCAACATGTTCGAGACGGGCACGCGAACATTTTCAAAAGTGATCTCGCCGTGCCCGTGAGGCGCATGGTCATAGCCAAACACCGTCAGCATGCGCTCAATCTTGAGCCCGGCGCTATCTATCGGCACCAGCACCATCGACTGCTGTTTATGGAGCGCGGCCGAGCGATTTGTCTTTTCTGTGTCAGCCCGGTCTGTGTCAGTTCGGCCCGTATCAGTTCGGCCCATAAAGATCGCGACCTTGCAGCGCGGGTCGCCCGCTCCAGAGGACCACCACTTGCGGCCATTAATGACATACTCGTCGCCCTGCCGAACAATACTCGCCTCGATGTTGGTTGCATCCGATGAAGCGACCCCGGGTTCCGTCATCGAGAAGCACGATCGAATCTCGCCTGCAAGCAGAGGCTTGAGCCATCGCTCTTTTTGCTCCGCGGTGCCGTAGCGGGCGAGCACTTCCATGTTGCCGGTGTCCGGCGCCGAGCAGTTGAACACCTCAGGAGAAATAAAACTGCGCCCCATAATCTCGGCCAGCGGTGCATATTCGAGATTCGTCAACCCCGCCCCATGCTCCCGATCCGGCAGGAAGAGATTCCACAGGCCCGCGGCGCGGGCTTTGGGCTTGAGTTCCTCAATTACGGCCGGCGGCGACCAGCGGTTGCGCTCGATCTCATCGTGGTAGCGCTGCTCATTCGGATAAATGTGCTCATCCATGAAAGCCTGCAAGCGCCGTTGCAGGTCCTTCACTTTGCTAGTGAACGAGAAATTCATGTCGGCCGCCTGTCTCCTATTTGCCCGTGAAAGCAGCGGGGCGCTTCTGCACAAAGTGAGCGACACCCTCTTTGAAATCCTCTGTGCGGAAACACGCCATCATCTCGCGCACGGAAACGTCGAAAGCTTCCGCGAGCGGTTGCGACATGGCCTCGTATACCTGGCGCTTGATTATGCGCAACGAGCGCGGGCTCACTGTGGAAGCCAGTTCTTGGGCAGACTCCTGGACTTTTTCGAGAAAGGTTTCCTGGGGAAAAACTCGATTCACCAACCCCATGCGCAGTGCTTCGGTAGCATCGATGGTCCGGGCAGAAAACAGCAGGTCGAGCGCGTTTGCAATTCCAATGATCCTAGGCAACATCCAGGCCATTCCATACTCGGCAATCAGCCCGCGCCGCGCGAATGTGGTGCTGAAGCGGCTTGCGTCCGAGGCCAGCCGCAGATCGCAATAGAGAGTGATAACCAAACCAAGGCCAACCACCGGCCCGTTGATGGCGGCAATCACCGGCTTCCCGATCGCCGGGAAATACGAGTATTTCTTCTGAAAATCCGGGGCCGCGCCTTCAGCGCGGTTGGAGCCGTTGCGCAAAACCTGCTCGCGGCCCCGGTCATCCAAATCCCGATCATCCAAGCCACGTTCCGCCACCGCGCTCAGCAGAGACATGTCAGCGCCTGCGCAAAAGCCCCGCCCAGCGCCTGTCAATACGATCACGCGGACCTCGTCGTCCTGCTCGGCGTTCTCCATGTGCGAACGCACTTCGCTTTCCATCAGCGCCGTCCAGGCGTTGAGTTTGTCCGGCCGATTCAAAGTAATCGTGGCCACTCGATTGGCTACGTTATAGAGCGTCTCCTGAGTTGGCATGACGCGCGATTATATAGAAACAGCTTGCGTTAGTCACTATCATGTCATAGCGACTATCGAGATATGGAAGAGATCAGTCGAATTAATTGACGCATGACCATGCCCTACGTCGCTGGACCGCGTTACCTCGGCAAAACCCGTATACGTCCTGACCAGCCCATGAATGAGTGAGTCAGTCCACAGCTCTCCAGCCTCGTAGAGTAGATCGAGGCAACAATTTTTGATGTCTATCCGGCGAAATCCTAACGACCCCGCCAGCCTCGCTGATCGTTCTTGAGCTTCTCCTTTTGAGGCGTCCATTTGGCGAGGTCAACACCTTGGAATAGGGCTGCAAAAACGGGTTGCTCTAGCAGAAGGTCAAACGTCGTGGTCCAAGGAAGGCGGAAATTGGGAAATCTATGTATTCCGACTAGGCAGGAGGTCGCCTGGGCCAATTTGCAGACTGCCGCTAGACACTCAATACCGCCAATACCGCGGTCATGGTCTTCGAGTGCCCTGTCGAGTTCTCGGAGTTCCCGCGGCCCTGGTTTAGTGATCTCGTCAATGTTGGCGAGTAACCCCATGTCATACGCCTGCTGAAACGCGCCATAAAAACGGTACAGTAGACCACCCAATCGGGTAAATGCATCTACAAACTCAGATTCTTCGTGAAGATCGCTGAGCTGGCTAGCGACAGAGATGAAATCCTTCGCTTGTTAAGGCAAGTCGAAGGAAGGGCTGCGGGTGGCAATTCTCCGCAATCACGTCGAATTTAGCTGTCAGATTTGCAAAGGTCTGACGCATCGTGATCTAAATTATGCCTGAAAATATGGTTCGACTCCATGGCGGATGCGCCGTAAGAAATCTCCAACTAGTGCGACTAGGCCATAGCGCTCATTGACCTGTCGATGAGTGTGACGGAGTTAGCCTGCCGTACCCTCACGGTGTCCAATTGCAGTGAGGGAATATGACGCGAGTGCGTTGGAGACTCGTTCCTCCGGTTGTGATGTTGATCGTATCTACTCTTCTGATGCTTCTCGCCAAGAAGCAAGAGCCAAATGCTTTGCAAAAATGGGCACGGGCTGGGGAGGCCAAAACTGCAACCCAAGCTTTTCTTGCTCTCGTCATGTTCTGAGACGGTTGGCGTTGCCGCTTAATTCTTGGGAAAGTTAGGGTCGGCTTTGATCTCGCGAATCTGTTGAATATGTCGCTCGGCATGCGTGGAGATTTCGAGCATCCACTGCCAACAGTCGATCGGGTCCCTTGTGCCGAAGCTATGGGCGCGCAAGTCATCGTGAGTGGATTTAATGTATTCGATCATGGTCGCACGTAGCGCCTGGAACTTTGCCAATGCTTCCCCGAGGTCTTTATAGGTGTCGACCTTCTCGTGCCCGCCGCCGGTTTTTGTGTGCACAACGCGATCAATGCCGTACCACATGATATCCGCATCGGTATTCGACGATTTCCTGCCTTTCATATCCGGGCGCGCCTTTACCGACTTCATCAGATCGCGCCAATAATCAGGTTCGGCGACCGCTAAATGAGAAACGCACTCCCGTATAGACCAGCGATCAGGGGAAGCGCGGTATTCGAGTTGAGCCGTTGAAAGTCCTCGCACCTGTTCGGCCAACATTTGCCCGGTCATTTCAAAGTGCACCAGTAAGTGTTCCCGGTCCTGGTCCGTCATTCCAGTCATACCGGCGGCAGAGAGATGTAAGGTAATCACAAGAAGTGGCAAAAGTCGTAGCGTTCTCATGGCAATAGACCCTTTCAGCAAACTAAGGAAAACGTATTTGCGGTAGTAAGGTCTTCCTCTGGGTTCGCAAACCGAAGCGTTACTTTCGGCGTTGCGAGAAAGCCCACTTTGGCAGCGCCGGTTCGGTGAACGCCAATCCGGTCGCACCGTTGTGATCTACTCCCGCGTACTCGGTATAGATCGGGTGTCCGCCCGCTTTCCGCCGTGCCGCGATACGGTTACGCGATGAGGACACAGGAACCACTTCGTCGGCGTCCCCATGGAAGTCCCACAGCGCTGTCTCAATTGACCCCGTGCCATCGTCGGGTGAAACCCCACCACAGCAGATCACCGCCGCGGCGAAAAAATTCGGGCGATTCCCCAGCATGTTCCACACGCCCGCGCCTCCCATGGAGTTCCCGGCTACATAGATTCGCCGTTCGTCGATGCCGAACTCGCGGCCCAAGCTGTCCACGATCTCCAGCGCTAGCCGATTCCCGTCCCCGAATCCGGGTAGCTCTTTAGCCGGCTGTTGCGAAAAATCGTATCGAATCCATCCCCGGTCCGTCTGCGGTGCGACCACATAGCAGGGAAAGGCTTTCTGATTCTCCGGAAGCAGCCAGAGGCGTGTACCAAAAATATTGCCGAAGGCCAGTTGTTTCAGATTGTCGTCGCCCAACCCCCCGCTTCCATGCAGATACACCACCAACGGTATTTTCCCGCGAGCCGTTTCCGGCCGGAACAGCCGATAGGGCATCTCCCAGTCACTCTTGTGCGTGCGCGCCTCGAACTTATTCTGCAGCCCCTCAGATCGTTTCCTGAACGCTTCTATCAAAGCCATCCGCTCCGGCGACGTCGGCGCGCCGGACGCAAGCGAAGGACTGGAATCCTCCGGCGATCTCTCACTGAAGGCGAGTGCACTCCCAAACTTGAGGGCTGTGTGCCCTGCCAGCCACGCTGCGGCTGAGGCCGAACTCAGCCACCGAACCGCTTCGCGTCGAGTAATCAGCCGCATCGAAGACTCTTGCCCTCTGCAATTTTCTTGCTAGACCCGTCCAAGTAGACGATTGGACCGAAGAATCGGTAGCAACTTTTGTCGAGATCACGAACTGAAGTGGAAGCTGAGCAAGAAACTTGCGTATCGTGAGGAATCCAGGGACGCGCGGAGGGCGCCCGGTGTCCAACAGCACTAGCTCATTGACAACAAATTTATTTGGTCGGAGGGAAATGTTTAACTCAAGTTTATGGGCAAAGGAATCGGAGCTTCGACCGGTGAAGTGTTCATCAACTACAGCTGGGATAGCGAAGAACACGTCCACACAGTACTTCATCTATCCAATCGATAGCTCCGGGAAACGGATTACGTGAAGCGTCGAAATCGATTTCTTAAGACGCCGACAAAAGTCAATTCGCTATCCCAAATTCCGCAGCTTCTGATCGCATTGCATTCGCCTAATGCCCTACTGGAAACCGGACTGCGCATGTGCCTTCCGGAGAAAACCGTCCCAAAAACGTCCCACAGCGAGAGCGGTCCGTTCTCTCCAGTCCGGTTTACCTGTGAATAATCGCGAAATACGGGCATTATCGCGTATTTCGGCGCAGATCAAGCGAAATTCTCTGCAGTTGAGACTGCATGGCGGAGAGAGTGGGATTCGAACCTGCGTTACCCTTTTGAATTCGGTAAATCCCGACGTTTGCGTAACTTGCAGCCAATAATTAAGTTAACCAGAGAATTAACGGCCGGAGGTGGGTGCAGATTCCCGAAAAAATCCGACTATAGCTCCCTTCACTTAGGCGAATGGTAGGCGATCGTGTGGCTGAAAGTGGTCAGGATCACGCCCACCCCTAAAATCCTGCAAACAGATCACGATAACTGTTTGCTCGGGCGAACAGTCCAGAGAGATAAGTATTTCGGCAGCTCCAAGGTGAGTGCCGTGATAGGACCAGCGCCGTGAATCGTCCTCAGCCGCCTTACTCCCTCGGCAATTGCAGTGCGACCTCAACCCTTTCAGTCTAAGTGCGCACTTCAGCATTTGCATTGACCGCGATTTTTCCAGCGTTTAAGATTCGTGGCCTGATGACGCCGCAGACTCCATTGATCGGTCAAGTGCTGGGACATTACCGCGTGGTCGAACAGATCGGCGCCGGCGGAATGGGCTTGGTGTTCCGGGCCTCCGACGAGCAACTGGAACGTGACGTAGCCATCAAGGTGCTTTCGCCCGGCATGCTTGCCGATGAAGCCGCCCGAAAACGCTTCCGCCGTGAAGCACTGACTCTCGCCAAGTTAAATCATCCGAATATCGGAACGGTTTATGAATTCGGCAGCCAGGATGGGTTGGACTTTCTGGTGATGGAATATGTCGGCGGCGTCGCCGTCGATGCTCGACTGAGCAGTGGGTTCTTACCGCAAAAGGAGATCTTTCGCTTGGGATTTCAACTGGCGGACGGCTTAGCCAGCGCCCACGAACATGGCGTCATTCATCGGGATCTCAAGCCAGCCAACCTCCGTTTAACGAAGGACAATCGACTCAAGATTCTCGATTTCGGCCTCGCCCAGTTTATCCGGCAAGAAAACGACTTGGGAATCACGGTGAGCATTTCGGAGACGAAACAAGTCACCGGCACGCTTCCTTATATGTCTCCCGAGCAATTGCGTGGCGACGTTACCGGTCCCTGCTCTGATATCTGGTCCGCAGGCGTGGTGCTTTATGAATTGTCGACCGGGCGGCGTCCGTTCACATCCACTCAAGTCCCTCTTTTGATCGATGCCATCCTCAACAAACCACCGGAACCTCCCAGCGCGCTGAATCCTAAGATCTCGCCGGGAATGGAGATGTTGATTCTCAAATGCCTCGACAAAGATCCCGAACGTCGCTACCAGTCTGCGAGGGAATTGCGCGTCGATCTCGATCGCCTGACCATGCCGCTTTCGCAGGCACACTCCGCCGCGATTCCAGCGGCTCATCCTCTTCCGCTTCCGGTTACTGCTCCGGTTCGAACTCCGTCTCGAAATTGGGTAATACCAGCAGCCGTTTTTGCGGGTTTGATCGTTCTGCTCGCGGTCAGTTCCCTCGCTTATTTGTATCTTCATCATGCAGTTCCACGGAAAGCTGGAATCAGCGCGCCCACCCGGCGCCGCACAGTTGCCGTGCTGAACTTTAAGAATTCCACGTCACACCCCGAGGCGGCATGGCTTTCCACAGCTCTTCCCGAGATGTTAACCACGGAACTTGCAGTCGGCGAGAAATTGCGCACCATTACTGGCGACGAAGTTGCGCAGATGAAAATCGATCTCGCCCTGCCGGACTCCGACAGCCTGGCGATTCAGAACCTGGTTCAGGTTGGAAAAACTCTCGGCGCGGACTTGGTGGTGCTCGGCTCCTATGTGGCATTGAGCGGCGGCCAACTGCGCCTCGACCTTCATCTGCTCGACGTGGCCGCCGGAGAAACTCTGCTCTCGGTGAAAGAAATCGGCGAAGAAGCGAATCTGTTCGATCTGGTCAGCCGTGCCGGAGCGCAGTTGCGCGAAAAATGCGGCGTCGGGCAAGTTAATCCGGGAGATCAGGCGACTGTCCGCGCGGCATTACCGGCTACCCCCGAAGCCTCAAAACTCTACGCCGAAGGACTCGCCAAGCTGCGAGTCCGTGACGCCATCGCCGCTCGTGATCTTCTTCAAAAAGCTGTGGCTGCGGATCCGGATCACGCCTTGGCTCATTCTGCTTTGGCGGATGCGTGGGCCCTCCTCGGATTTGACGAGAAGGCTCGCCTCTCTGCCAAAAGTGCGTACGACCTTTCGAAATCGCTTTCTCGCGAGGAGCGTTTGCTGACCGAAGCCCACTATCGCGAAACTTCGAAAGAGTGGGACAACGCGGCTCAAGACTATCGCACTCTTTTCGGATTCTTCCCTGACAACCTCGAATACGGTCTGCTTCTCGCCCAGGCGCAGGCGCGAGGAGGAAAAGGCAAAGAAGCGTTGGCGACAGTAGATTCACTGCGCCGGCTGGCAGGGCCGGCGGGCGACGATGCGCGTATCGATCTTGCGGCCTCCGAAGCCTCGCGAGCGCTCGGCGACTTTAAGCAAGTACAGGCTTCGGCCATTGTGGCGGCTCAGAAAGCACGACCGCAGAATGCAAGGCTGGTTTTGGCCCGCGCGCTTTTTCTGCAGGGATTCGCCCTCGAAAATCTCGGCGATCCTGCCGCCGCCATGACTGCGGTCGAGGAGGCCGGCCGCATCTACCAGGCAGTCGGCGATCGCTTCGGCTTCGCCAGCACGCTCGAGGTCACAGCTCAGGTGCTGGCGGATCGCGGGGACCTGCCAGCAGCGCTTGGCAAATTCAACGAGGAACTTAGCATCGCGCGCGAGGTAGGCAATCGCAGGGCGGAATCTTCCGCGCTGAATAACATGGCCAACGTCCTCAGTCAGCAGGGCGATGCCGACAAAGCGCGAAAAATGTACGAAGAGGCCGGCGCGATTTTCCACGAGGTCAGCGACCAGAACAACTATGCCCAGACGGTAATTAACATCGCCAGCGTTATGCAAAACGAAGGGGATCTAGCCGGGGCCAGAAAGACTTTCGATCAGGCGCTCACTCTGTTTCGTGAAATCAATGATCAAAACGGCATTACGTTGTCGCTCACTGGGATTGGTACGGTGCTCGATGCCCAAGGTGATTCCACTGACGCGAAGAAAACGTTGGAACAGGCGATCTCTTTTGATCTTGCAGGCGGACAATCGAACCCTTCCACTGACAAACTGATCGACATGGGCGATATCCTGCAACACCTGGGCGATCTCGCCGGAGCGCGCCAAAAATATTCCGACGCGCTCGCCCTTGCGCGCTCCGCGGGCGATAAGAGCATGTCAGCTTACGCCCTTGCGGGGCTGGGAAGTGTGGAATTAAAAAATGCCGATCTCACAGCCGCGCGCAAGGATTTCGAAGAGGCTCTTTCCCTCCGCACCGGGTTAGGAGAGAAAGACACAATCACCAGCACAAAGGTTGCAATCGCCGAATTGACGATTGAAGAGGGTCATCCCGGCGCGGCGGAGAAACCCGCACTCGAAGCCAAGGATGAGTTTCAGAAAGCCCACAAAAGTGACGAACAGATCGCAGCCACCTCCGTGCTCGTGACCGCTCTTCTGGCTGAGGGAAAGAATGACGACGCCTTGAGGGAAGTGTCGAAGGCTGCCCCGATTGCGGCGAAGAGCCAGAATCTGAGTACGCAGTTGGCCTTCGCGATCGCTGCGGCGCGCGCCGATGCGGCCTCGCATCAATTTGCCGCAGCCAAGAGCATCCTCAAAGAAGCGCTAGGCAAGGAGACAAAGTCGAACTACCTCGGCGACCAACTCGAAGCACGCCTGGCTCTGGAAGAAGTTGAGTTGAAATCACCCAAGTCGCCAGCCTCCCGAGCGCGCCTGGAGCAATTACAAAAAGACGCCAAAGAAAAAGGTTTCAATCTGATCGCGCGCAAAGCTTCTGCGCGCTAGAAATGTCCTAAATGTTTGCGCATTGAGTGCAAACTCTTTCATCTTGACATTTCTTTACCCGGCACTCATACTCCCCAGCCAAAGTGTGCGGGGCCCTCCGTTTGCATCACGTTAGCTCGTCCTCATACGAAATTTCGTTTGATGTTCGCTTTTCAGGGCCAGGGCCATTTTCATAAAAAAGTAAAACAAAAAATTTTCTGCATGGGGAAGAATATGAAAAAAATCTTCCGAGTAATCGGAGTCACCGTAGCCGGGATGCTGGCGTGCGGGCTAGGCAGTTTGCCAGTGTCCGCCCAGTCCACTTTTGTATATGTGAACAATGAGGCCGCTGCTGCAAATTCCATCTCGGCATTCTCCGTAGGCACCAGCGGAGCCTTGACCCCGGTGCCGGGCTCGCCATTCGCAACAGGCGGTTCCGGGAATGGTGGCTTTTACTATGCCTCGAATGGCATCGCCGCTACTACGGTCGGCAACTTCCTCTTCGCGTCTGACGACCAAAGCAATGACATCGCTGCTTTTTCTATCAACACCAGCACCGGGGCTTTGACGGCCGTTCCCGGTTCGCCCTTCGCCTACGGCACTGCAGGCGCGAACCCTTACGGCATCGCGCTGGCGGTGACCCCAGACGGCAAGTTTCTCTATGTCGGCGACGGCGGCAATGGCACTTCCGGTGACATATGGGGCTTTAGCATCGCATCCAACGGAGCTTTGACACCGATTACGGGGTCGCCATTTGCCGTCCCGGCTTCTGTGGATGGCATTAATGTCACGCGCGATGGAAAATACCTGGCTGCAACCCTGCCGGCTTCGGCGGAGGTTGCGATGTTCAACATCGGCTCGGGCGGCGCACTCGCCCCTGTGACCGGTTCGCCCTTTTCGACCGGCGGAGGCTCCACCTATGCGGACAGCAACTGCGCTTCGAATCTGCTCTTTGCTGCTGATGCCACCGACGGAGAGACAACGGAAGTAAGTGTGGAAACGATTGCCGCCGGCGCTTTAAGTTCGATCACAGGCTCACCCTTTACCTTCGACGTCGGCGGAAATTCCAATGTCGGTGTCCTAGGCCCGTATGACAACTTCCTCTTTGTCAGCAACCAAAGCAGCAATACCGTGACGTCGCTCAGCGTAGCGACGGGCGGAAGCCTTTCTGAAGTAACTGGTTCCCCCTTCGCAGATCCGGCAGGCGGAATTCCTCTGCTGATGGGAACGAACCAGACCGGAACACTGCTTTTTGTCGTGAACGGATATAACGACGCCAATAACAGTGTGAGCGCCTACAACATCGGCGGCGATGGCAGTTTGAGCCTCGTAGCGGGGTCGCCTTTTGCGACGGGCATCTCAGGCAAGGCCTCCCTAACCGTGTTTCCCCCGAAGACCTGCGGAACCGTGACCTCAACCCCGGGCCCCTTCGCTTATGTGACCAATATCAACAGCAACAATGTCTCGGTGATCAATATTCCCACTTCATCGGTGGTTAACACCATACAGGTCGGTTCCGGTCCCTGGGGAGTTGCCGTCTCTCCTGACCAGTCGCAGCTTTACGTCAGCAACAATCATGGCAACAACGTCTCGGTGATCAACGCCGCAAGCAGCACCGTCGTGGCCACGATTCCAGTTCAATCGTCCCCCTTCGGAGTGGCGTTCACTCCCGACGGAAGTGAAGCCTTTGTGGTGAACGGATCCTCCAACAGCGTTTCGATCATCAACACCGACAGCCAATCCGTCGCAGCCACTGTGCCAGTGCAGCAGAGTCCGGTCGGAGTGGCGATGGCGCTCACCTCGAATGGGACCTTCGCCTACGTGACCAACTCCGCATCCAACTCCGTTTCCGTGATTGCAGTGAATAGTTCGACGGTACTCAAAACCATTCCGGTAGGCTCCGGGCCTCGCTGGGTAGCGGTCGCTCCGAACAGCAGTCTGGCCTATGTTGAGAATGCTGGAAGCAACACCGTCTCGGTGATTTCCGTCGCGACCAATACTGTGACGGCCACGATTCCGGTTGGAATGAGTCCGTTCGGCGCCGCCTTCACTCCAGATAGCAGCCTCGCTTATGTCGTGAATAGCGCTTCCAATACGGTCTCCGTCATCGATACTGCGAGTAGCGGTGTGATAGCCACCATGGCAGGCTTCAGCAACCCGGTGCATGTCGCGCTCAGTTCGGATGGATCTTCCGCTTATGTCACCAACCTCAATGCCAACAACGTTTCCGTAATCGCTACCACGACCAACACGATCACGGGCACTGTTGCCGTCGGCTCGGCCCCGATTGATGTCGCAATCGCCGCGGCTGCGCCTACGTCGCAACAAATCACTCAACCATTGAGCCCTACCCAGCCTAATGTTTTTAACTTTGGAACCAATACCTATACGGTGCAATATCCCGCAGGGACGCATTTCTCAAATATCGATATGACCGTAGACTCGGTCGAGCTTACGCAGACGCAATTCCAGCAGCGCGTGGCGGGCACTCAATTTGCCAATGCCACCTGCATTGTCTACTCGGGCGCTGGCGGCAACTGTGTGGACGACGAAGTGACGTGTTCGCGTGGCGGCAGCCCCATCTCATGTCCCGGTGAGGCGCAACCCACCATCGCGGTGCAGACCAGTTTCGCCACGCTGCAAGGCATTATCAATCCCGGCTACCTCACGACACCGATCGGCGAAAATGACTGGGCCAACATATTCAGCGGATTTTCCGATCCAACGGTGAAGGGGAAAACCACGGGCTTCTCCGAATTTGTCGCTGTGAGTCTCGGAGCCAACAATCCCCAAGGCCTGGCCAAGCTCCAGATTCTTTATCCGATCTTCCCGAAGACTTATTCCCACGGGCAGACCATCCCGATCGCTATTCGCCTGACCTCGATCGCCACCGGAAAGCCGGTCACCGACGCAGAGGTCAGCATCGTGGTAGTAATGACCGCCGATGCCCATGGCAACCCGACGCAGAAGACTGTTTTCGCGAAAACCGACGCTTTTGTACAGGACTATGGCGCCCATGACTACCTGTTTAACCTGCAAGCGGGCAAGTATGCCGCGGGCACATACACCGTCACGATTTATGGCAATGCGTTCCCCGCGTTTCAGGGCCAGTTCAAGATCCTCAATTGAGCGAGGATTGCTGGAACTGCAAGTCGGCGGCCGAAGGTTCGGCCGGAGTTTGGTGAACACGATCTCGCTTTGAAAGGTCCTGACAACTCATTAGGGCCGAATTCCCTGCTTGTGATCGCATTACATTTGCCTCATGCCCTTCTTAAAACCAGACTGCGGATGTGCCATCGCGGCCGAATTTAGCGGTTTCAGGTGCATGCGTGCGAGAGTGCCGACGACTTCGAGGTGACTAAGCTCCTCGGTGCCGATATCCATCAGCAAGTCTCTACGTTCCGAATCGTCGCAATTAAGGCCCTGGATGGAATACTGCATAGCAGCAGCAAGCTCGCCGTTTGCCCCGCCGAATTGCTCCAGCAGCATGTTGCCAAACCTCGGATCAGGCGTTCCAACATTTACTGTGTACATAATTTTTAATGTGATCGTACATAACATGGCCCAGGAATCATTTGCAGAAAAAGAGGGAAATGAAGTTCTTCGGAATGATCTGAACGTGTTTGTCGCACATGCCGGCGAACTTGATCGCCATTCCGAGCAGCTTGTATTCGTCTTCATGAAGGGAAGTCGCGAAGGCGTCTTGGTGCATGAGAACAAGATCGGCACCGGGGTCGCGGCACATGCGCGCAAAATTTGGAAACTCCTGCTCTATGATGGAGATGAGATCCTTGAGCGAATCCAAATCCTCTTTGCTCAGGCGCATACCAACATTGAGTCTCTTTCCAATAGTGCGAGCCGTTGGTTGAACAGGGTCAACCCACGTTTTCTTCACAACGAATTGCTTCTTGGCTTCGGCCTGTTCGTTGGAATCTCTCATTTCGACATCAGAACAATCTGTTTCCGTCACGGTGTACGCGGACCAATCAATCTCGCCGTTGTACCGTTCTACGAGATTGGCGTAGCGGGCGTAGTCAACCTCTTGCCAAGACTTGGTGTTGTAGTTCCAGCATTTCAATCTTACCCTGTGAAGATGGCTCACCTGCGTCTAGAAGATTTTGAAAGGCTCCGGGATCGTTCATATCGATGTCATCTATTTCTTCTAATCTGCACGATACCCGTCTCAATTACTTTCGCGTACGACAATCCCCGTTCCGGGAGCCTATTCTTCACTGGCTGCTAGGAGGGTTTTCAGGGCGAATGAGCAGCGCCATCCGCGGGAAAAGAAAGGAACCGGCCGCATCATCGATCACATTAACTTGGCAAGTGTAAAAGCCGGGCTTCAAAGTATCGAGAGGCAAATCTAACTGAAATATTCCGGCTTTGCGGTCGCGAGCATTTAATTCTGTCAACTCTACCAGAGAGCTTTCAAACACCTTGGCTTTACCGCGGAACAACGCAACATTCGTCAGCAGATGAATTCCGGCCGTGCCCGGTTGTGCCGCGCTAGCCCCTGCCTCTGACGATCGCGCTGGCGCAGGCCGCGTCGGATCGTACACCTCATAATAAAGACGCAGGTGCTGCGCAGGAGAGAAGACATGTGTCACATTTGGAATAATTTCAGAGCCATCGTGAATCAACGGATTCGGAGTTGAACTCTTCTTCGCAGGTTGCGATTGACTGGTGAGCACCACCGAACTCATCTTTAGCCGCTGCGATTTGAGATCGGGAACTTCGAGGTCGGTTTCAAACGATCCCATGCGACCGGTCTGGTTCTCGCGCACCACGAATTTAAGGTGATATTTCCCTGGTGGCAGGCTCAGTCCGGTGTCATATTGCACATTTTTCTTCTGCACTTCCGATGAAGTATTGACAGCAAGTTTGACGGTGTCGCGAATTCTTTGCAGTGGATGCTGTTCCTTGTCGAGCACTATGCCAATGACATCGAGGGTTGCTTTGTCCCGATCGCTGCTGCGCACGAAGGGGATCTGAGAACCGGGCACAACCAGCGAAATAGGAATGAAATATTTATTAGGCTCCAGGCGAAAGTATGCGTCACCGAGATAGAGGGGCAGATCGGTGGCGGGCAGCTCGGACGCGAGTTCTTCCTGAAGCTGAAGTTCTTTATCTTCTTTGGTGGAGTGTTGATAATCCGCAGCGGCGTAGTAGCCGCGCCGGTAGTCGATTTTTATGCTGGGAAGGTTGACCTTGACCGTGATGCGGCGATAACGTCCGTCCTTTGCTGGATTGGTGCTGCGATAACCAAGCAGGTAGTAAGTGGAAGTATCCTGCTGTACTCCTTTGTATATCTGGTTGAAGTCGTTGGAGTCGAGAAAGGCGCGCCCGCCGGTATCGCTGGCGAGGGTGACAAGCGTTTCTTGCGTGGTGAAGTTGGAATTTAAAGTACTAATCATGGATTGACCGGAATATACGGAAGTGCCGCGCAGGCTGGCATTCTGGGCTTCGCCGCCGGGCACAAGTGCTTGAAGGCCGCGCAGATCCATGGTGTAGATTGCCATGTTCGAGCGCACGGCGGCGTTCACTGTGGCGCGTAGCTCCGATTGGTTTTCGATCCCGGTGCGGTCCATGCCGCTTGAAAAATAAATAAGAGATTTTTTCTGCTGGAGATGAGAGAGTTTCTCGGCAACCGAACGCAGCGCTTCAAGCCGGCGGTCGGTATTGAAGATGTTGTATTCGGTATCGTCCGCGGTGAATGGCTGCCCAGTGTCAGGTGTACCTTCCGTAGTGCCAGTCGTGCCTTCTTCAAAGCCCTGCCCTGTGCCTTCTCCGAAGGCTTGAAGCTGCTTCTTGAGCAACTCGTGATCGGAAGTGAAATCCTGATTGACGAGCAACGAACTGCCCAGAGACACAATTGCAACGAGATCCGCCGGTGCCATTTGTGTATCCACATAGTGCTTGGCCGATGTGACGGCATGATCGATCTCGTCCGGCTCCATGGCGGAAAGATCGAAGAAAAGAACGATTAGACGGCGATCTTTGAACTGGTCCGGCGAATTCGCCACAAGTGTTTTCGCATTCGTCGAGCCTACTGGTGCGGGCGCGCCAAGCAAAGCCTTTGCCTGGGCCAAATTCTGATTGGCGACCGCATCGATGTTCTCTATATCGAAGGAGCTAACCTTCTGAGGCTTGTTATCTTCAAGGATCGTGAAGTTCTCGGGTTTGAGATCGCGAACGAAGTTGCCATTCTTGTCTTTGACGGTTGCGTTCACCAGTACCAGTTCTGCCTGTACGTGAAAGGTGTATTCCTCCTGCTGCTGCGGAGTGGCGTAGGAGCATGGGAGAGTGAGCGCAAGTATCAGCGCCAAGCTCTTGCCCATCCATCGATCAACGGCAGAAATCATCTCCCCTCTCCTCAAAAGCGAAACCGGGCGGTCATGGTTATCTGCCGCATCGCGCCTACTGCGGTAACCCGGCCAAATGTGGGGGAAGTGACCGAGGTATCGATGGATGAGTAGTTGGGTATGTTGAAGACATTCGTCGCTTGCGCTCGAAATTCCAACGTTCGCGACTCTTTCAGCGGAACGACCTTCGTCAATGCCATATCGAACCCATGCGTTGGAGGGCCGATAATGCTGTTGCGCCGCGCATCGCCATATTGCCCGACTGGTGAAGTCACAAATGCCGCAGGGTTGAACCATCTGCTAATCGACGGATTCGATATCTGGATCGATTGCCCGGGAACAAGATTCGGCCGCAACGTGCCGTTGGTGCCTCCGTTCACCTCGCTGGCGATGTTCACAAAGTGAGGGGTGAAGGGAAGTCCCGACGCGATGGTCCAGTCGCCGCTCCATTGCCAGTCACCAAAAATTGCCCGCAACGGCGTGTTGCCGGTGAGCCAGTGCCTGTCGTGTCCAAACGGCAGCTCCCACAAATAATCCCCGGTGAACTTGTGCGTCTGATTGAAACTGGAGAGTCCTCGTTCGGCGGAGATGTCAAATGGATTCTGTGCCACACTGTTCGCTCCGCTGCCGGCGGAAGCGGTAGGGCTGGCACCGGCAGCGCCTGTGCCTCCGGCGCCCAGACCGGCGGTGCTCGCGCCCGAGGTTGCTCCGGCACCAATGGAAGATGCATCGTCAATCGATTTCGAGAACGTGTACAGCCCACCGATCGAGATGCCTTTCGCCAATCGTTTGCGCAGCCGCACCGATCCTGCATTGGCTTCCGAATCGCCAATGGAATTTTCAAAAGTGAATGCCTGCACATTCAGAATGCGAATTTGAATGCCTGCCGGCGTGATGGTGCGGTTGGGAGCTTCCAGAATGTCGAGGTTGGTGCCTTTGGTTCCGGTGTAGTCGATATTCAGCAACAGTGTTGGTTTTATCTGCTGCTGAATGTCAAGATTACGAATCTGCACATAGCCGAAGCGGTAATTGGGATTCACCGCATAACTGTTGGTGATCACTCCACTCGTGGGGATGGGAAAACCGTTTTGAAGCGTGAGGTCGCCCGCGCTGGTCTGAATATTAGTCTCGGCGGTCGAAAACGGAGGCTGAAAAGCTAACTGCTGCACGATGCCCTGATACGCTCCGGTGTTGTAGTTGATGCCATATCCGCCCCGCACCACAGTTTTAGAAAGTGGTTTCCACGCGAAGCCGACGCGCGGGGCAAATGCCTTGCGGTCAGGCCGCTCCAGGCTATCGGGCGAGCGGCCGCTATACGGCGAAACTTGTCCCGGCAAGACTACAGCGACGGTCGGCGCGCCCAAAGCCGGATTCAGTACGCCCGGCGAAAGAGCGAGGTTCGCAATCAAATTGTTTTCTTCCGAGAGTGGCGACACATATTCGTAGCGAACGCCGAGATTGAGCGTGAGATTCCCGCGTATCTTCCATTCATCTTGCGCGTACAAATCCCAATAGTTGCCGTGGAAGTGATAGTTGTCGTAGCCATACTGCACAGAAGTCTGCTGCGGCAAACCCAGCAGAAAATCAGCGAAGTCGTATCCAGTTCCGGTCACAGCCTGGGCGTCGACGATTTTCGACGTATTGATTCCACTAAAGACGAAAGCCCCACGCCCATTGCTGACGGTCTCAGTATTCAGCTGCACCCGCCGGAAATCGCCGCCCCAGCGCCAGTTATGTTTGCCATGAACCCATATCACGGAATCTGAAAACGTGTAAGTCTGGTTGCGCAGAAGCTGGGGGTTCGTATCTTGCAGGCTGCTGAAATCCATGAAAGAAAGATTGGGTAATCCCCAATCGAATGGATTGGTCGAGATGCCGTTGATTCCCAGACTTCCCGCAATGTCGTTGTTGAACGCATAGAGATTTTGTGTGCTCGTTCGGCTGCGATTGAAATCGAAGCGAAGACTGTTGGTCAGTTTGCCGATGCTGCGAACGTAGCCGATGGGCACGTCGAAACTGCGAACGCCAGTGTTGCCGCCCACGCTAGGAAACGGATTGGTGATGGTGGAACTCGATGCGTGATAGTGCAGGCCAAACGTCAAACTGTTGCGCGAAGTATTGCGGCCCCCGCCGCGGCGGCCTCGCACCGGCGCTGCACCAAAGGTGTGATTGATGCGCACATTCAGATCGTCGCTGCTGTTATGGGCTGAAGTGACGAATTGAAAATTCTGGTAGTCGCCTGGAGGAGGAACCAGATTCGAGAGCGGGATATATTGCAGCAATCCCGCTGCAATAGGATTGATCTGCGTAATTGTATTGTTCGCAAATGGAGTATTGGTCGCGGGAATATAAATTGTTACTGGCAAACCCGCTGCCGGTCCTGAAGTGTACGTGGTCTGCGAAAAATTTCCCTGGCGCTCCAGCCGTGTAGGCACGGTTGAGAACTGATCGAACGGATTCTGTCCGCGCTTGCCATTGTAGTTTGCGAAAAAGAATGTCTTGGCGCCGCCATGATAAATCTTCGGAATGTTGAGCGGCCCTCCCACCGAGCCTCCAAAGCTGTTCTGCTCATACGCTGGATTCGCAGGTGGCTCGCCGGCGAGGGCGTAAGGCGCGGCATTGAGTGCGTAATCGCCAATTCCATAGTAGATCGACCCATGGGGATGATTGATGTCAAAGCCGCGCCGCCCCGTGATCGTCATTGGCCCACCGCCTCCGCGCCTCCCACCTCCGCCAAGCCCTCCACCACCGGGACCTCCAAATCCACCGGGCGAGCCGAACCCGCCACCCTGTTGGCGAGCGTCGTTGATTCGTTGCTGGAGTTCGTCGCCACTCATGGCGTTGAACGAATTTGAGGTGTTGCCAGAAATGGCAATAGATTCCGTTGCGCTGTCTGGCGTAATTCCCGGTACGGGCATACCCGAGGGCACCAGATCGCTCGTCGCGTTACCGCCACTTTCCTGGTCAACTATGCCTTGCATTACAGAAAGGCTCTGAAACCCGCGCTGTGCGCCGCCTTGCCCACCGGGCCTTCTAGGCTGAGGCGCCGCGTCGCGGGTACGAGACAGCAGAGTCAATTCAAAATTTACCTCCACATCAAGGTGAGTGGCATCGATTATCGCCTGCCGAGTGCTATTGGCAAACGCTACCATCTGAACTCGCACAGTGTAGGAACCATACGACGGAACCGTCGCCGAATAGCTGCCGTTGACATCTGTCCAGGCAGAGATTTGTTCGGGGGGAGATCCTAAAGAGATACTCACGGCTGCGCCCGGTATCGGCATGTTTTTGGATTTCACTATGCCGTGAACCATTCCTGGCTGCGATGTTTTCGGTTCAGACTCGGCGTGGACCTGACTGAAAGCGGGCAGCAGAAAGCACCCAACAAGCAGTACGCAAACATTAAGCCTCAACGTCGCCATCATCGAGCATTCGTCCCGCAGCCGCCACATTTGCTTCCGTGAGGGGATGATAGTCGGATCGCCGCACCACTAGAGTAAAGTTTTGTCTGTTGCTGATGGGATTATGGAATGCAGCGAGCTCACCCAGATGGTAGGTCGGCGCGGAAGTTTCAGTACATGGTGCCAAGGCCGCACAGTTGTGGTGCATTTGCCCAGAAATGGGCTACGGGAGTGCCAAACCCGGTCCAAGGTGCTGGCAAAGGTCAACTCGCTATCGCCGAATCTCGGGGCTTCTGATCGCATTGCATTCGCCTTATGCCCTCCTTGAAACCGGACTGCGCATGTGGCCCTAGAAAAGCCGGGACGGTGACCGCCTTTGCTGCCGAGCAGTCCGTTCTCTGCAGTCCGGTATGTGTAGGCACAATCGCGAAATACGGGCATGTTTCGCGTATTTCGGGGCAATTCCGCCATGCGCGCAGACAGCAAGGAGACCGCTGCAATCTGGCTCGAGAATGAAGCGATACGCGAAACAGCTTATGGCTACAATGCCGAGGCACTGAAGGCAACCTCGGGCATGTAGATCGCTCCGTCAAGCCAGGGGTTGATGTTGAGGCCGCGCTGGCATTTGCACTGGCCAAGGACTGGGCCCGAGCGGACTTAATGGCGCGAGATCTGAACCAACGTTTTCCGCTTGACACGCAGGTGCAAACGCTTTGGCTGCGTGTCGTCCGTGCCCAATCTGCGCTGGACCGGAAAAATGTCACTGCCGCTCTGGAGTCGATTTCACAACCCTTCTGCCATTGAACTGGGGCTGATTCCATTTATGAACAATTCTCTTGCCTCTATCCTGCATATGTGCGCGGAGAGGCATACCTCGCCGCCGGAGATGGCACCTCGGCCGCGGGAGAGTTTTCAAAAGATTCTCGACCACGATGGCATCGTCTGGAATTAATGGACAGGTGCGTTAGCCCATCTGGGACTGGCGCGCGCGAACGTCCTCCAGTTTGAAAGTTCCCACGGCGCGGACGCAGACGCCGCTCGCGTTCGAGCACTGGCTGCTTACAAAGATTTTCCCACGCTCTGAAGGACGCTGACGTCGGCATCCCAGTCCTCAAGCAAGCGAGAGCAGGATACGCGAAGCTTCAGTAACCCAGCCTTTCTCCGCAAGTTCGTCGGCGCTTGAAAAAGCTCTATAAGTAAATGCCGCGTTCGCGGCCACAACCCCAGAATCATCTTCAATATGTGGCTGGTTGAACGACAGAGAATTATCCAGAAACGGGCTTGGAGGAGATCAACGGCGACGTCCTCGAATGCGACTTCTGACCCCAATAGATTCCGGTTAGTCGTTCGCGATTTTGGATGGGAGGATTATACCCAGGCCCCAACGCTGCTGGGGCGTTAGGACTAATGTGGAGATATTGCTCGGGTTGGAATCAGGCAGGTTGCAGATGGAGTTCCGAAAGCCCTTCAAATCTCTTTGGTCTCGCACTGCCTTAACCACTCGCACAGGGATCTAGGCATCTGGCTATATAACTCCGTGTGCCCACACTCCTCGCACACTGCCACGGAGACCGGCATGGATACCTCGGTCCGTTCGGATCCAACGAACGAGCAAAGTCGAACTCCAGGATGCCTTTCACTCTTCTGGAATGCTCACACTTTTGCTGAGCCACTCCCGTCCCCCAGACGGGTTGGAATTGTGTTACTGCTCGCAACACCAACCACGTGCGCGGTGCGGATGCAAAGACTGTGCCCCCACGACACGGTTCCCCTGACGTTACACTCGAATTCGCAATTGTCAAGAGTCGGTAGGGCGAAGAGCACGAATGTTGCGATTTGCAACATTTCGGGCCGAGACTCGTTAACAATTTCCCTATATCCAAGGTTGTGATGTAGACTCTCGTGCGCAGCAGTGCGGGCCCTCAGTTAGGAACTCTACGTTGGCAATTTAGCGAGCCATTGGCGGCTCGAAATTCGGGAATCCGAAATCCCGGCAAAGGAGATTTTGTGCTCGTCTCCCCTAACCCAATAATGGCCGGTTCCTACGACTACAGCGAGGTGGCGCGCTCGGTGTTGATAGCCATCGCCGCCTCCTACGCCGCGCTCGACCTTGCAGGAAGGGTAACCGCCGCACAGGGTCGGGTTCGCCTGGCGTGGTTGAGCGGCGGTGCCTTTGCCATGGGCATCGGCATCTGGGAAATGCACATGAAAGGGATGCTGGCACTCCATTTGCCCGTACCCATCCAGTATCACTGGCCAACCGCTCTGGCGGCACTCTTGGCTGCCATCTTCGCCTCCGCCGTTGCGCTGTATGTGACGAGCCGCCGGACGATGGGCCGAGTCGAAGCCTTGACTGGCAGCGTTGTCATGGGTACCGGCATTGCCGGACTGCACTACATCATGATGGCCGCAATGAGACTGCCCGCCATCACCCGGTATTCTCCTCTTCTGGTGACATGCTCGATCTTGCTTGCAATCATGTTTTCTCTCCTTGCGCTGCTGGTGGCATTCGGCCTGCGAAAAGAAACAAGATCGACTATCGGGCCCAACGTTGGCAGCGCTGCGTTGATGGGAATCGCTATCTCAGCCATGCATTACACCGGAATGGCTGCCGCAAGCTTCGTCGCGGCTCCGCCTCCAGACCTATCCCACGCCGTGACCGTCACCCCCATTGGCAACTCTGGAGTTATCGTAGTGACCCTGATCGTGATCGCTGCCGCCGTCATCACGTCGTCGATTGACAAGCGGGCGAATGCCGAAATTCAGCGGCTCAATCAGGATTTGGAACGTCGCGTCGCCGAGCGCACGTTGCAGCTTGAAACGGTCAACCAGTCGCTGAGAAACGAAATCGCCGAACGGGAGCAGGCGGAAGAGTCGGTACGCCGAAGCGAAGAACATCTCCGACTCGTGACCGATACAACTCCCGCCCTCCTATACAGCGCTCGCCCTGATGGAGCTCTGGATTTCTTCAATAAACGCTGGCTGGATTACTTAGGCCTTCCACTGTGCAACATAATCGACTGGGGCTGGACCGCCGCAATTCACCCTAAAGATGTTGACGGCCTCCTAGCCAAGTGGCGTTTGTCGCTGGCCACTGGTGAACCTTACGAAGCTGAAGCCCGGGTGCGGCGCGCCGATGGGAAGTATCGCTGGATGCTCAATCACAAAGTGCCGGCTCGCGACGACCAGGGAAACATCATCAAGTGGTACGGCTCCAGCGTCGACATCGAAGACCGGAAGCAGGCCGAGGATGCCGTGCGGCGAAGTGAAGAGCACCTCCGGCTCGTGATCGATACGGCTCCCGCGATGCTGCATAGCGCCCGTCCCGACGGGTATGTTGATTTCTTCAACAAACGCTGGCTGGATTATGTGGGTGCTTCTTTGGAAAAAATTGAGGGATGGCGATGGACCCATGTAATTCACCCCGAGGACGTCGAGGATATCGTGAGCAAGTGGCGCTCCTCGGTAGCGAGCGGCACTCCGTTCGAAGCTGAAGCACGATTTCGACGAGCTGATGGAGAATACCGTCTGATGCTTCTTCGGAAAGTACCGCTACGCGACGAAGCGGGCAGCATCGTTAAGTGGTACGGCTCCGCTATTGATATCGAGGACCGCAAGCGCGCCGAAGACGAATTGCGAAAGCAGAAGGAGCTTTTCCAGAAGATATTCGAGAATATCCCTGTGATTATCGCCTTCCGGGGGCAGGACCGCCGCATAGAGATGGTCAATCCAGAATTCGAACGTGCGATGGGTTGGACGCTGAAAGAAATACGTGGACAAAATCTGGATATATACGCCGTGTTTTTCCCGGATCCGGACTATCGCCAAATGGTTCTAGACCTCATTGCCGTGTCAACTGGCGAGTGGAACGACCTCAAGGTGAGCGTAAAGGATGGGCGGGTCATAGATGTGGCCACTACATTCGTACGTCTTTCCGACGGTTCGACCCTCGGCATCGGGCGGGACGTCACCGAGCGAAACCGCGCAGAGGCGGAACTACGCGAGAGTGAGGCGCGCTTTCGGCTGGTGGCCGATAGCGCTCCAGTGATGATCTGGATGTCGGGGACGGACAGGCTCTGCACCTACTTCAACAAGCCCTGGCTGGACTTCACCGGCCGATCCATCGATCAAGAGCTTGGCAATGGCTGGACGGAGGGAGTCGAACCCGAAGATTTGCAGAGATGCCTCGATACGTACACTCAGGCCTTTGATCGCCGGGCGGCGTTCCGAATGGAGTATCGCCTCCGGCGCCACGACGGCGAATATCGATGGGTTTCCGATATCGGGGTGCCACGATTCAATCCAGACGGGTCTTTTGCCGGTTACATCGGCTCGTGTATCGACGTGACCGAGCAGAAGCGAGCGGAAGAGCAGTTGCGTCAGGCACAGGAGGATCTCGCTCGCGTGACCCGCGTGGTTGCGATGGGGGAACTCGCCGCCACCATCGCGCATGAGGTGAATCAGCCTCTAACCGCGATTGTCACCAACGCTAACTTTTCTTTGCGCCAGCTCGAAGGTGCGATTCCACATCCCAACGAATTACGGGCGGCAATCGCGGAGATTGTGAACGACGGTACGCGCGCAAGCGCAGTGATTTCACGGATACGCGGCTTGTTAGCCAAAGCAACTTCCCGAACCACAGACTTGGATATCAACCAGATTATTCAAGACGTAACCCTTCTCCTGCGCAACGAGTTTACCCGATACCGTGTCCTTTTGCGCACCCACCTCGCGACTGATTTGCCACTCGTGCCCGGCGACGCGGTGCAGTTGCAGCAGGTCTTGATCAACCTGATCATGAACGCCATCGAGGCCGTGCGTACGATCACCGATCGCCAACGCGAACTGATCATCAAGTCGGCAATACATCCTGAAGGAGTGCTCGTACAGGTTCAAGATTCTGGAACAGGACTCAGTCCCGAGTGCGTGGATCGCATCTTCGAACCATTCTTTACTACCAAGCCTGAGGGGGTCGGAATGGGACTGTCGATCAGCCGCTCCATTATTGACGCTCACGGCGGCCGTTTGTGGGTTACGCCGGGGTCTGAGTATGGGGCCATTTTCCAATTCACTGTGCCAATAGCAGACACCTCAGATGACCAAGCCGCCTAGTATCGTGTTTGTCATCGATGACGATGCATCGATCCGCAATGCCCTGCAGCGGCTGATCCGCTCCGTAGGTTTGCAGGTCGAGCTTTTCGGCTCAGCGCGGGAATTTCTGGAGAGGCAGTGGCCGGACGTGCCCTGCTGCATGATCCTGGACGTCAGGCTTCCCGGAATGAGTGGCCTTGATTTCCAGCGCCGGTTGACCGAGGCCAAGATCCACATTCCCATCATATTCATCACTGGCCACGGCGATATCCCAATGACGGTGCGAGCTATGAAGGCGGGCGCAGTCGAATTCCTGACCAAGCCTTTCCGCGATCAAGATCTGCTCGACGCGATCCATCATGCGTTAGAGCGGGACCGCATCAGACGTCAACAAGAGGCCGAAATTGCCAACCTGCGAGAGCGCTTCGAGTCGCTGACTCCGCGCGAGCAGGAAGTGCTGCCTCGGGTCATCTCCGGACTGCTCAACAAACAGATAGCCGCCGAGATTGGCAATACGGAAGCTACCGTCAAGGTTCACCGCAGCCAGCTGATGCGAAAGATGGGTGCCGAGTCCGTGGCCGACTTGGTAAGGATGGCGGAAAAAATCGGCATTCACGCCAGAAAGTCCTAAACCTTGGTAAAGCCCATGCCTTCCAAGGTGTAGCCTATCCGCCCGAACGCCCAATAGATTCGCCCACCCCTCTCTGTGTACTTTTGGATTGAAAGACGGGTTTGGCGTTGTCAGACACTCCCATCATCCCCATCATCGCGGTGATAGATGCCGACGAATCGCTTCGTTTCGCATTAGCGAAACTCCTCAGGTCGTCAGACTGTGCGGTTGAACTCTTCGCGTCGGCGGAAGAGTTTCTCGGGTCCAAGCGCATCGGTGCCACCGCGTGCCTGATTATCGACGCAAACATGCCAGGCATGGGTGGGCTTGAGCTGCAAAGTCATTTGGCATCCGCCGGCCGCCACATTCCGATCATCTTCATTACTGCTTCTTCCCTCGATAAGACAGCGCGGGCTCGCGCGCTTGCGGTTGGCGCAATCGATTTTCTCCGCAAGCCATCTGGTGAGGGAACTTTGCTCAATGAAATTCGCTTCGCCCTGAGAGTGAGAAACGGAGATAAACCCCTCTGCGATTCACAGCTGGGCAGCGGAATGTCGGAAACGTTTCCAATCTCGATTGTTGACGATGACGAGTCGGTCCGCCGGTCCCTGGAAAGACTGATTCGGTCGTTTGGCTTTCCGGTCGTGGCCTTCCCGTCGGCGCACGAATTCTTGCTCTCCACTCATGTGCGCGACACGGCGTGTCTTGTCCTCGACATGCAAATGCCGCGCATGAATGGACTGCAGCTTCAGAGTCATTTGGCGCAGGCAGGTAGCCAGATACCGATTATCTTCATCACCGCCTACCCAGACGAGAGGCAGCGCACTCGGGCGCTGCAGGCTGGGGCTGTGGACCTCCTGGAAAAGCCGTTCAGAGACGATGTGTTACTCGACAGAATTCGCCGAGCCTTGAGAATTGGCACCGTGGAGAAACTACCGCGATGACTTCCGACTTCCGCTTCGAAGAAATCGTAGGAGAGAGCCCCGCGCTGAAACGCGTGCTGGAAGATGCCAGGACTGTGGCCCCCCACGATACCGCAGTACTCATTGTGGGGGAGACCGGTACGGGCAAGGAAGTGATCGCCCGCGCCGTCCATCGCATGAGTGCGCGCAAAGATTTGAGCTTCATCAAAACGAATTGCGCGGCAATCCCCACTGGGTTACTCGAAAGCGAGCTGTTCGGCCACGAAAACGGCGCATTCACGGGAGCGGTAAACCAGAAAATCGGGCGGCTGGAGTTGGCCGACAAGGGAACGTTATTGCTGGACGAAGTAGGGGACCTTCCTCTGGAACTGCAGCCGAAGCTTCTGCGCGTGTTGCAGGACGGCGAATTCGAGAGGCTGGGCAGCACCAAGACTATCCGGGTTAACATACGCCTGATTGCAGCTACGAACCGCAATCTGGCGGCTCACATGGCCGAAGGTCAGTTTCGCAGTGACCTCTATTACCGCCTCAGCGTTTTTCCTATCCGCCTACCGGCGCTGCGAGAACGGCCGAGCGATATTCCCCTGTTGGTGCGCCACTTCGTCGAGAAGTATGCCCGGCGCATGAATAAGCAAATCGAAACCATCCCCAGCAAAACCATGAATGCGCTGGTGGGCTGGGGATGGCCGGGAAACGTGAGAGAACTGGAAAACTTCATCGAGCGGTCTATCATACTTTCCAAAGGTTTGACGCTCAATGCTCCCATAGAGGAACTGGCACTGGGGACCGAGGAGTCGCACGCGGACACGATAGAAAGCGTGCAACGCAAACATATTATTCGCGCGCTGCGCGAAACGGGCGGAGTGATCGACGGGCCCCGCGGAGCCGCGGCGCATTTGGGGATGAAAAGGACAACTCTGCAGTCACTAATGCAGAGACTCGGAATTTCCCGTGGGCCACAGAAGAGTTAATAGCGCGATTGCTCCCAACTGTGACTTGGACGAATGTTAAAAATGCGTAAGTAATCCGGCATCCTAAGAGCGCTTCTTTCCCGCGGTACAGAAACGGCTTCTAGGAAGCCGAACCCGGTTTCCAAACAAGCTAACAAAAGCGTGTTCCTTGACTTAGGCTGCATTCGGTGACGCAATAGGTCCAGTGGCGTTACTTATGTCATCTCCCTTTTGAAATGTCGGGTGGGTTAGTGGTGCAAATTCCTCCTTCCCTCGCGCGAGATGAGAAAGGATTAGACGATACTGTTCGGGACGGGGCGGGGGACAGACCCAACCGCTGCCGGCCAGTGCTTCCACTGTCCTACGGCAATCGAAGCGTGCCTCAGGGTAAGTCGCCTCGGTACCGTCAAGGTTGCGCGCAGCTCCTGCGCGTAGGAATGGCAACAGAGAATATAGAGCGTTGTCCGCTGAATTCTGGGCAGTACGATGCAATCTTGCAAGCCAGTCGCTCAAGGAAACCCGCTCTACTGGCATTCCGGTTTCGATCAGCCAATCAACCACTTGGTTCCAGGGTACGGTTTGCGGATTCAAAAGATGGTATGTCTTTCCCGCCGAACCCGGCTGCCGTGATAGCCAGACCAATGCGCCGCTCAAGAAATCGACCGGCGCAAGGTCTACGTCTAGATCAAAGTCGGGGACGGCGCCTATCTGGAGTGAACCCTGCAGCACGCGTGAGAGAAGATCATCGGGGTTGCCAAGACCTGTTCGACTGTGAGCGCCAATTATAGCCAGACGGTAAATAGTGACGGGAACACCGCGCTCGCCAGCGATTCTCACCAGTCTTTCGGCTACCCACTTAGATTGCCGATAACCTACTATGAGTCCGGTAATGGCATCGGGATTTGTTTCCTCATCCACTAACTCAGGCCCGGGTCCACCAGCGCTGAGAAATACTGCATTGGTTGAAACATAGTGCACCGGCTTAACCGGCCCCAGCGTAGCGAGCCGCAAAATTTCGCTGGTGCCGTTTACATTGGAGGGCTTGAGCTCCGAGTAGGCATGAAAGAAATTAATCGAAGCGCCGTTATGATAGATAGTATCGATCTCGTTCGCCATCCGATGAAAATCCTCGGAGCTAAGACCGAGGGAGGGCTTCGCAAGATCTCCGGGCACGGCTACGATACGCTCAGCAAATTCCTCTTTCCAGAGAGCGAATGTTGACAGGCGTTCGCGCAGGCGGCGCATTCCCTGCTGCGCGGTGGCGTCCCGAACCAGGCAGTGCACGCGTGTTGCCGGTATCTGGTGCAACATCTCCGCCAGCAGGAATGTGCCCAGAAAGCCGCGCGCTCCGGTCAACAGCAGATTCGAGCCGGGAACAGCAGGGGGCCGTTGCACCCCGGCGGGGTGTGGCGCGATCTCCGGATCGAGCACCGCCTCGGCAAGCATCGACTGCACGGTCATGACGGGCAGAGATGTTGCCATCTTCCCTTCACGAAGCGCTACCACGGCGGCTGCTATCCCGGCAATCGTTGGACTGGCGTGGAGCGCGCGCAGCGGCAGATCCACGCCGAGAGCGTTACGCAGCGCATAGACTACACGTGTCGCGCTCAGCGAGTGGCCGCCCAGATCGAAGAAGTTGGCGTTGATATCTACTTGTGGCTTATTCAATATCTCGCGCCAGATTCCTGCAACGACCTCTTCCAGCGCGTCGCGAGGGGCCATCACTTCGGTGCCATTCTCTAGGTCATCTGGTGGTGGGAGGGCGGCGCGATTCACCTTGCCGCTTGGAGTGAGGGGCAGCGCTTCTAACCGTACGAGGACAGCCGGCACCATGTACTCCGGCAAGTGTTGGCGAAGCTGTTCCCGCAATTCGGAGGCGGTAAGAGGCTGGTCGCTGACGAAGTATCCGATCAGGCGGCGCTCGTCGCCTTGTTCGCGGACAACAACTGCGGCGTCACGAATTCCGGGGCAACGTGCCAAAGCCGCTTCGATCTCTCCGAGTTCGACGCGAAATCCGCGTATCTTGACCTGGTGATCGAGGCGCCCGAGAAACTCCAACTTCCCATCCGCTAGCCACCGCACCAGATCGCCGGTCCGGTACATCCGCACTCCGCCTGCCGTGTTCTTGCTCACGAACGGATTCGGCAGAAAACGCTCGGCGGTGAGATTGGAACGTCCCAGATAGCCCCTCGCCACACCGTCTCCTCCTATATACAGTTCGCCTTTTACTCCGATGGGCGCCAAGTTCAAATTGGAGTCCAACACATACACTTGAGTGTTTGCGATCGGACGGCCGATCGAGACCGTGTCCTGCCCCGCTTCGCACAATCCAACGGTCGATTGGATCGTGGTTTCCGTTGGCCCGTAGCAGTTCCAAAGCGGTGCCTGCAACTTCTCGTAGAACTTACGAACCAGCGGCAGGTTCAAAATTTCGCCACCCGTCGTGACCAGCCGAACCGAACCCCATGAGCTGCTATCTCGGTGATCAAGCAAGTTGTCCAGCAACGTAGGCACTGCATCGACATACGTAATCTGTTCCCCTCGAATCAAATCGACAAGGTAATCCGGATCCTGTTCTCCACCTGGTCTGGCCATAACAATTCGCGCTCCGGAGATCAGAGGCAGGAGTGTTTCCAGAATAGAAACGTCGAAGGCAAGAGAGGCTTTTTGCAAGACGCGGTCACTCGCTCCGAACCGGAACTTATCCCTACACCACAAAAGCTGATTCAGCAACTGCCGATGCTCCACGACCACGCCTTTCGGAACACCCGTGGAACCGGACGTATATATCACGTAGGCTAAATTTTCGGATGTGGCCGCAGGAACTGGGTTGTCGGAGCTGTAACTTGCGATCTGCTCCCAGTCTCGATCCAGAAAAATCGGCTTGTTGCTACCTGGCGTCGCCTGATTCAGGTTTTGCTGGGTGAGCAGAATCTCCAGCCCGGAGTCCTCCTGCATGAACCGCAAGCGCTCCACCGGATAGCTCGGCTCAAGCGGAAGATAGCCCGTGCCGGCCTTGAGAATACCCAGAACTCCGACCACCATGACCAGAGATCGTTCCAGGCAGATTCCCACCAGCGTCTCCGGTTTTACGCCTTGCTCCCGCAGGTAGTGGGCCAACTGGTTTGCCCGTCGGTTCAGTTCCTCATAGGTCAATCGCTGCCCTTCATACTCCACGGCCAACGCCTGTGGCGTCCTCCGCGCCTGCTCTTCGAACAACTCATGAACGCACTCGCTCCTATCGTAACTGGTCGTCGTGTCGCTCCATTCCACCACCAACTGCCGACGTTCCGATGGCGTCACCGGTGTGAGGTCTCCGACTCTTTGCCCCGGATTGTCCGCGATCGCTCCAAGCAAAATCTCAAGGTGATGCAGGTTTCTTTCGACCGTGGCGGAATTAAACCGGCTATGATCGAAGGACAAGTTCAAAGATAGCTGCTCGCCGGGTTCGACCACCAAGGTCATAGGGAACGCGGCGCTTGAGATCACATCTCTGGATAGCAAGCGCACATTTTCACGCAGTTCCTGGGCCCCTTTGGCCAGAGGAAAATTCTGAAATACGACAATACTTTCAAAGAGCGGTAGCCGGCCTGGAACTTCGCTCCAAGCCTTGACTTCCACCAGGGAGGTGTATTCGTATTTCCGGACTTCAACCTGATGATCCTGCAGTTCTTTGAGCCATTCCAACAAGGGCTTGTCACCGCGAATTACCACTCGCATTGGCAGTGTGTTGACCATCGGGCCAACGATGGAATCTGCTCCCGCCAACGACACCGGACGCACAGTGAAGGTGACTCCAAAGAGTACGTCCTCTGACCCGCTGTAGCACCCTAAGAGCCACGCCCATGCTCCTTGAACCAAAGTATTCAGAGTAAGCCTGTGCCGCCGAGCCATGGATTGGAGCTTAGCCAAAGCCTCGCCCTCCAGGGTCGCGGAAAGTTGGCGGTACTCTGGGACTGGGCTGCCGTCCCGCATGCGCTTCGGTTCCTCATCCCCTAATGCGGTTGGGGCAGTGAAACCTTGCAAAGTGCTCCTCCAGAATGCTTCCGCCTTGGCCCTATCCTGCTGTTGCATCCAACTAATAAGGTCGCGATAGGAATGAGGCTGCATTCGAATCAGGTCCTGACCTTCGGAGTAGGCGCGATAGTAAGCAAAAAGCTCTTCAAAAACGATGTTGGAAGACCAGCCATCCATCACGAGGTGGGAACAGCTCCACAAAAACTGATACTGGTTTTCGCGCAAGCGGATTAGTGCCATTCGCATAAGCGGCGCCTGGGCGAAATTGAAGCCACGGCGGCGCTCTTCGCGGATATAGTCTTGCAGCTTGTTCTCCTGATCTTTTTCCGACAGACTGCGCCAGTCGAGCTGATCCCATGCCGGGGTAACTTCTTTCCGCACAACCTGGAGAGGTTTTTCGACGCTTTCCCAGAGAAATGCACTGCGTAAAGCGGGATGGCGTTGCATGATTTTCTGCCAGACGCGTTGAAAGGCTGCGACATTGAAATCGCCTTCAAACTTGCAACTGACCTGCATAACGTATGCCCCAGATCCAGCCTCATACAAGGCATCAAACAACATCCCTTCCTGCATTGGGGACAGCGGGTATACGTCTTCGATGTCTTTTTTCATCGCACATCCTTCAAGTTCGATTGCAGTCAGCGAGCTTAGTCAAGCACTATGAACTGGACAACCCACTGTTCGCAGAGGGGAAGCCCAGCCAAATAGTCGTGTCGGACTCAACTCTTGGCTGCCCTTAATCCGACCAGCGGTTCTCTTTCTTCCGGCTTGCAAGGATTTTTCGTGTGGTGGTGTAAGGAAGACGGCTTGCGCATAGGAATTCTTAACGCGCACGAGGCGGGCCGGACATAGCGACGTTTCCAACTCTAGCTGGTCGAGTTTTTCGAGGGCAGGCATGGATGCTGCACCGTGAACCGTGAATATGCAGCCATAGCTCCGGAAGATAGGATCATTGTTTGTCGGGATTAACTTCCTGTACCTTTCGTCGAGCGATTGCTCCTACGGTAAGTGGGTTGTAGTCGGACACCGAAGATAGTAGTTTTGCCCGCAGTTGGCATGGTGTTTCAAGAAGCTTTTCTTTTATGGCTTCTCCCGCATACTTACGCAAAATTCACTGTTGCCAAGTTTTTTATCAGTCTCCTTCCAAATCGATTTGTTCCAAATCGAGATTGACCGCGCACCTTTCAACACTGTTATGCACGATCTCTGCCTGGGCGAAGCTGCCAGCACGGGTGAATAGCTGGGAGGTGTAAGTTGAGCGAAGCGACTACGACATGGAACGAGCGGTCAACTGCGACGATCGTTGACGTGCTACGCCTCAGAGCAGAGACGCAGAAGAACGAGATTGCCTACCGGTT